>TARA_R110001592_G_scaffold23456_3_pt1 | contig 125037 bp, 88 predicted proteins | sample TARA_R110001592 | Tara Oceans TARA_R110001592 (sample SAMEA4398387) | marine metagenome | biome: Polar Biome; feature: [SRF] surface water layer (ENVO:00010504); material: water (ENVO:00002006), including particulate matter (ENVO:01000060) such as... | depth 5 m
ACCTTCGCAATAGCCCGCTATTGCTTCAGTGCTTCGACTTAAAACCCACTATTTATAAGAGGTCTGAGGCCTAATTTTACGCCGAACTCAGGTTTAAAGGTTCTTGCTCAAGGCAGATGGCTATTTGCAAGCCTTGCGATTTTTGAACGTATATTTGTGAGCCGACAAAACCCTATCCTAAAAACTATTTTATGAAACACTTAAAAATTACGGGTGCTGTATTAGCATTGGCTGTGCTTAGCAGCTGTGCACCACAAGAAGCTAAACAAGACGAGAAAATGGCATTAGATTATCCAGAAACACGCAAAGACACCAGCGTTATTGAGGATTACTTTGGCACTATGGTGGCGGATCCTTACCGTTGGTTAGAAGATGATCGTGCTCCAGAAACAGAAGAATGGGTTAAAGCGGAAAACAAACTCACCTTTGGCTATTTAGAAGGTATTACTTACCGCGATGAGTTGAAAGAGCAAATGACCAAATTATGGAACTACGAAAAGATTTCTTCTCCTACAGACCATGGCGACTTCACCTATTTTTCTAAGAACGACGGACTGCAAAACCAATCGGTTTTATACCGTTTCCCCAAAGGTGGCAATATGGATTCCGCTCAAGTATTTTTAGATCCCAATACCTTCGCAGAAGACGGCAGTAGTTCTTTAGGTGGACTAAGCTTCAGCAAGGATGGCTCGCTCTGTGCCTACCAGATCTCAGAAGGCGGTTCCGATTGGAGAAAGGTAATCATTATGGATGCCGCATCTACGAAAGTGATAGGCGACACTTTAATGGATGTTAAATTTTCTGGGCTTTCTTGGCGTGGAAATGAAGGATTTTACTACAGTAGTTATGATAAACCCAAAGGCGGTAGCCAGTTAACGGGTTTAACTAATACGCATAAGCTCTATTTTCATAAATTGGGTAGTGCTCAGGCAGAAGATGAACTAATCTTTGGCGGCGAAGCAATGATAAGACGCTATGTGGGTGGTTATGTTACCGAAGATCAGCAGTATTTGGTTATTTCAGCGGCTGAATCTACCACCGGCAATGAGCTTTACATCCAAAAACTTAACGATCCCCAAGCGCAAATTTTACCGATAGTTACCGGTTTCGATAGTGATCAATCTATTATTCATACCGAAGGGGAAGATTTATACTTATCGACCAACCTAAATGCTCCGAACCAAAAAGTGGTTAAAACGAGCTTCTCCATGTTAGCACCGGAAAATTGGGTAGATCTTATCCCGGAAACGGAAAATGTTTTAAATGTGGGCACCGCGGGAGGTAAGTTTTTTGCCATTTATATGATTGATGCGGTAAACAAAGTTTTTCAATACAATATAAACGGTGAATTAGAGCGTGAAATTGAATTGCCTGGGCCAGGTTCTGCTGGTGGATTTGGCGGTAATTGGGATGATGAAGAAATTTATTATTCCTTCACTAATTACGTGTATCCCGCATCTACTTTTAAGTATAATATCGCTAGTGGTAAGTCAGAGCTTTATCGTAAATCAGCCGTAGATTTTGATTCGGAGCAATACGAGTCTAAGCAGGTGTTTTACACTTCTAAGGATGGTACAAAAGTACCGATGATTATTACCTATAAAAAAGGCTTAAACCTCGATGGATCCAACCCCACTTTACTATATGGTTACGGAGGTTTCAATGTTAGTTTAACACCCGGTTTTAGAACCAGTAATATCGTTTTCTTAGAGCAAGGTGGAGTATTTGCAGTGGCCAATATACGTGGCGGTGGCGAGTACGGTGAAGCTTGGCACCAAGCTGGAACTAAAATGAAGAAGCAAAATGTGTTTGATGATTTTATCGCCGCTGGCGAATACTTGATTTCTGAAGGATATACTTCTAAGGCTAAACTAGCCATTGAAGGCGGATCTAACGGCGGTTTATTGGTGGGTGCTGTAATGACTCAGCGCCCCGATTTGATGGCGGTAGCCTTCCCTGCAGTAGGAGTGCTAGACATGCTACGTTACCATAAGTTCACTTCAGGTGCAGGCTGGCATACTGATTACGGTACATCGGAAGACAGCAAGGAGATGTTTGATTACCTCTACGGGTATTCGCCAGTTCATAATTTGAAGAAAGGAACGGAGTATCCTGCTACTATGGTAACTACCGGAGACCATGATGATCGCGTGGTACCTGCCCACAGCTTTAAGTTTGCGGCGGCTTTACAGGATGCGCACGAAGGTGCAAACCCAGTTTTGATCCGCATTGAAACCAATGCAGGCCACGGTGCGGGAAAACCTACTGATAAGATTATTCAGGAGCAAGCGGATAAATGGTCTTTCATGCTTTATAATATGGGCTATGAAAAACTACCGCATCCCTACGCATCTGCGCAAGCGAGTGCTGAATAAACAATAAGTAAAGAGCAAAGTAAAAGGCCGCTAATCGTTACGACTAGCGGCCTTTTTATTGTAAAGCGTTTATTGAATAACTAGCTTTTAAAGCTCAATTACTATTGTGGTAATAAAACAGCATTAACAAAGTGTAGTGCCCCGTTGGTACCAATTACGTCGGTTCCAGTTACAGTGGCATCATCAGTATCAGCGTTGTTATCAATGATGCTTACACCTGCGCTATTAATATTCACAAAGAAAGTTAAAGCAGTACCCATGTTTTCGGCTAAAGTGTTTACGTTACCGGTGCTTAAATCGCCGGCTAAAACGTCACCAGCTACTACGTGGTAAAGAAGTACTTGCGCTAAACCATCTGTGCCAAGAGCAGATACTAATTCGGCTAAGTTGTTTACACCAGGAGTGGCGGCAACAATATCATCAAAAGCAGCATTGTTGGGCGCAAATACAGTATATCTACCCGCATTACCTGCTAATACTTCATCTAAGTTTCCGTCAGCAAGACTTAATGCCGCGCCTAAAGAAGAGTAATCACTATTTAAAGCAACTAGGCCATGTACACTTAAGGGAAGAATAACGGCATCAATTACGTGTGCTACACCATTGGAGGCGGTAATATCGGTTTGTGTTACCGTCGCAACGTCGTTTAAAACAACATTACTTCCCACTGCCGCGTACAAGCTTAAATTGTTACCAGCAGAGTTTACCGAAGCAGTACTGTAGTAACCTGTGCTTACATCGCTAGCTTTAGCGGTTACCCCTAAAACGTGGTATAATAAAACATCACGTAAACCAGCAGTGGTTAAAGCCGCTTCTAAAGCATCTAAATCGGCCAATTGCAAGTCACCTAATAAAGCGGTAAAAGCCTCATTGGTAGGAGCAAATACAGTGTATGTTCCTGCTGCGTCTAAGGTTGCGTCTAAGCCAGTACGAGTCAATGCATCTACTAAAATGCTAAAGCGCGCATCGCCTGCTACTGTTTGCGTAAGGGATTTGGGTGCTGCGGGTGCTGGTTGATCATCGTCGTCGTCGGAACAACCCGTTAAAATGAACATGGAACTGAAAGCCAAAAGAAGGCTGCTAAAAAGTAATTTTCTCATTATGTTGTTGTTTAATGTTTTTAAGGTAACGTTAAACAAATTAAAAGGTTGGAAAAACTTGACATTTATTTCATATCCGCTTAATATTTAAAGATAAAGGCTCTTTTTAGCTAATAAATTTCTTTCCTTTGAGTATAAAACCAAGACAATGAATTTAGAAATCACCGGAACAGGCAGTTATATTCCCGATGTAAAAGTGCCGAACAGCGAGTTCCTAGAACATATCTTTTTTACGCCCAAAGGCGATAAAATTGATCAAGAGCCGCAATTGACCATCGATAAGTTTAAGGAAATAACGGGCATTGAAGAAAGGCGTTATGCGAAGGCCGATCAGCAAACCAGCGACTTAGGTACCTTAGCGGCACAAAGGGCCATCGCCGATGCGGGCATAAACCCTGAAACGCTAGACGGAATTATCGTGGCCCATAATTTTGGGAACATTCCCCACGGAAAAATTCAGTCGGATATTTTACCCAGCTTAGCCACTCGCGTGAAGCACGATCTTAAAATTGAAAACCCCAATTGCATTGCCTTTGATATTTTATACGGTTGCCCAGGATGGGTACAGGCGATGATTCTGGCCTATAATTATATTAAGGCACAACAAGGGGAGCGTTATTTGGTAATTGGCGCAGAAACGCTTTCGCGTAAGCTCGATCCACACGATCGCGACTCCATGATTTTTGCTGATGGCGCCGGTGCCGCTGTGGTAGAAGCGCGTAAAAACGATTTAAAACGCGGCATATTAAGTACCGCCTCGCAAACATTTACTAGCGATGAGGCCTATTACTTATCGTACGACGTAAGCAATGATCCGAATACTGCGGATCAAACGCGCTATATAAAAATGAAGGGGCAGAAGATTTTTCAGTTTGCCCTAACTCATGTGCCGGCCGCCATGAAAACTTGCTTGGATAGAAGCGGTTTATCTATCGACCAAGTCAAAAAAGTTTTGATTCATCAGGCGAATGAAAAAATGGATGAAGCGATTATTAAACGCTTTTTCCGCCTCTATAAAAAACAAGCGCCCGAAGATATTATGCCTATGAGTATTCACCTTTTGGGCAATAGCTCGGTGGCTACTGTTCCTACTTTATTGGATCTTCTCCGCAAGGGAAAACTACAAGGACATAGTTTAGAGGAAGGCGACGTAATTTTATTGGCCTCCGTAGGCGCCGGAATGAGCATTAATGCGATAACTTATCGCGTTTAATAAGGCTTAGAAAACTGAAGCTCTGCCTTGCTTTGTAAGCTTTGGTAGAGCTTCATCGCTTCTTGCATTAGCGCTTCTTGGTAGGGGTATTTATCGCTGTGCTTACGCAGATTGGTAAAGGGCTCCACCGCAGGCGAAGGAAGACGCGCATCTAATTTCCCCAAAATTAATTCTAGATTTTCTTGTGGATTTGCACACAAGCTTTCGTAGGGAATAAATAGGCTTTGCGCATCCTCAATTGGCAAGGTGTATTGGTAATAATTTAACCAAATTTTCAACCAGTAGTCTAAACTGCTTTTATCACCTTGCGGCGGCTCCTTTTCTCCAAATTGAAAGGCTTTTTGGCTTAAACCAAATTCGTGATGCCCCAGCCAATTCATGTATTCTTCTACAAAAGGATCTTCATTCTGCAGTTCACTGTAGTATAAATGCTTCTCTAAAAGGGAGGTAGCATGCAAAAGAGGATTGCGAAATAGAACCACAAATAAAAACTTGGCATTATAAGCTCGCACACTTTTATAGCGCAGTAAGAAATTATTGTTTTTGGCTAAATAGATCTCGGTCGGGCTATTGCGCATTAGACTTTGATAGGACAAATAATCATGGTACTCATCTTCCGAAAGGGCGTACTCTTTTAAACGATCTGCCTTTAAATACGCATCTTGCGAAAGCGCCTTAAAGAAATACTCTTCCAGGGCCTCGTTAGAGTTTAAGCCTATTTTTATTCCGTCTTTATGACTGCGTTCTTTCGTGCTTTTGTCGCTGGGATGATAGATTTTTCGCCAAGAATTAGGAGCCAATAGAAAGGGCATATTAGCATAACTTAAGGAAGCAAACCCCTCCACTTTCAGTAGATGATTCATTAAGCTTGTGGTGCCCGCCCGCGCCAAGCCCGAAACGATAACAAACTCCTCTTTCGCGGTTATGCCTTGCTTTTTTTTCTGCTTAGCCTCTCTTCGGAAAAGCTTCAAACCAATAAAATAGTTATTTAAAGCAAGGCGGTGTAGCAGTTGCGATAGTTCGCTGTAGCTAGATGTGTTTTTAGGAGAAATTGGAATAAAAACTAAGCTCGCACCGATGGAAATACTGAGCACCTCTTGCCAGCTCGTGAGACTGATGATGGCCCATTCCCCTGTTTGCCAATAGCCAAAAGTTAAGGCTGGTGTAAGGATAATAAGGAGGGCGAAAATTAAAAGGGCGATAAAAGATACAAGGCTAATCAAAAGGTTAGTGGTCTGCTTTTGCATGGCCTCCAACTTTTGATCATCGTCTTCGCTAGAAATAAGCGTATTAAGCAAGGAGACGCTGTTTTCGGCCAAGCGGTAAAATTGTTGGCGGCGCCATTTTAGCATCAGAAAACTTAAAAAACTACTAAGCCCTAAGGCTAGGTAATAGAGCATTATTTATCCTTTTTAAAGAAGCGCTTTAGCTTAAGCCAAATAATATAGCCAAAGGAAAATAGCACGATTCCACCAATTACAAAAACCAAGATAATGGTGCCTAAACCCATGCCTGGGCCGATGTATAATAAAGTGCTCATCAATTAAAATCTTTTATAATGCGGGTCCAATTAGGTAGGTGATGATGACCCTCATGCTGCGAAGGAAGCACATTTTTGTAAATTACTTGTCCTTCCTTTAAAACCCAAAGTAAACCCGAGTTTTGTTCTTCCACAAAAACATTTCCGTTTTCCAATACCTCAGACATACCCTCGGTTAAGGTGAAAATTTCATTGTCGCTGAAGCTAGAATCTTCGAGGTAGTAAAACTCTTTCGTGGCTAAATCGTAGGCCATAATATTAGAATAAAAAGTACCTAGGTCTTGAATTTTAGTGCCAATGGGCCAATTAGTAGGGGTTTTAGGACGAATAGTGTGGCCGTTATTATTGAAGAAATAAATGGTATGATCGTCTAAAAAGTCTACGTCGTGCTGGCAGTAAAAAATACCGTCAATAACTTCTAAAATTTTATTGGTGGAAGGGCGGTAATGAAGAATAGTGGAAATATTTCGCAAGCTTAAAAACAGATCCCCCTCTTTGTAATAGGCGGTGGTTTTTAAAGCGGGCTGCACATCATTAAGGTGCAATGGATCATCAAGGCTGGACGATTTTATAATAAGATTAGACAAGTTATTATCCCTTAAAATTTCACTAATCGATTTGTGAAAAGTCACCTCGCCCGTATTGGGGTCTAGCCGAGATACACTATTATCGATATAGCGTATCTCTGTTTCATCGGACCGATACAAACCCTGGTAGATAATATACCAATGATCTTCTTCGGTATAGCTGCAAGCCCAAATATTACCCGCGCTATCTAGGTTCATCGCATGATGATGCACGATAGTATCTTGATGCCAAAGTTTTTTACCTGTCGAGTCCAAGGCGAACAAACCCGTTACCCCATTAAAGGAATAAACCAAAGTTTTATTCGGTAAAAGCAGAGGGTCCATAATGCGGTCGTGCTCCTGTTGCTTGTTTTTAATATTCCAAGAAATTAAGATGGAATCATTTTTCAGGTTTCGTAGTTCTACTCTTCGTTGCTTTCGCTTATTCGAATAGGAAACCAGAGCGAAAAGGTCTTCGTCTAATTTGTTCACCGGTTCAAAATCTGTAGGCGTGGGGACAAAAGTTTCGGGCAGTTTTTGTACTTCTTCTACTGTTTCTTCAAACAAATCGAAAAAGCTTACAAAGCTTAGTAAAGCATCAGAGGTGGTGTCGCCCAAAAGCTTTTCGCCCTGAGTGATACTTTTTATCAGCCAACCAAAGGTGGATAAAAAGAAAAGTACAAGCACGGCATTAGCTAGAGGAGTAAGAACTTTTTTCATGCAAAAAATAAAGGTGGCAAAGTTAATCTAATTGAAAGAATGGCAGAGGCCTAATTCGTTTACGCTAGACTTGTAAAGCCTATTTGCTCGCAGTACCTTTAAGCCCTCTCAAAAAAGCAATAAATGCAGCAGATAAAAAACTACGTAATGGGCGAATGGGTGGCCGGAGAAGGCGAAGAACTCATTGCCTACGATGCCATTTTTGGAACGCCAATTGGCTCCGTTTCCAGCGCAGGACTCGATTATAAAGCTATTTTAGAATACGGCAGAAAAGTGGGTGGCCCCGCTTTACGCAAGATGACTTTTCAAGAAAGAGGTCGGATGCTGAAAGCATTAGCCCTGCATTTAGTAAAGATAAAAGAGCAGTTTTACGAAACCAGTTATAAAACAGGCGCCACAAAAATTGACTCTTGGGTAGATATTGAAGGCGGCTTTGGAAACTTATTTGCCAATGCTTCACTGCGTCGCCAATTTCCAGACCTACCTTATTATGTAGATGGGCAAGCCGCACCACTTTCACAAGGTGGGACTTTTATTGGTCATCATATTATGGTCCCAAAGCGCGGAGTGGCCGTGCACATCAATGCCTTTAACTTCCCGGTTTGGGGCATGCTTGAAAAAATAGCCGTGAACCTTATGGCGGGTGTTCCGGCCGTAGTGAAGCCTTCCGAGCATACTTCCTTTTTAACGGAGCATGTGGTGCAAGAAATTATTAAAGCTAAAATCCTTCCTGAAGGTGCCTTACAATTGGTAAGCGGTTTGGGTCGTGGCATTGTAGATTACGTCGATACCGGCGATACCGTAACTTTTACAGGCTCAGCAGCGACGGGTAAAAAACTGCAAGCCTTACCGCATATCATCGATCGTTCGGTAACTTTTAACTTAGAAGCCGACTCTTTAAATGCTTCCATTTTGGGTCCTGATGTAGATCCGGGCATGCCCGAGTTCGATATTTTTATTAAAGAAGTACAACGCGAAATAACGACCAAAGCAGGCCAAAAATGTACGGCCGTGCGTCGTATCATCGTGCCCCAAAACCGCATTGAAGCGGTGCAGGCGGCTTTAATTTCTCGCTTAGAGAAAAATGTAATCGGCGACCCCCGCTCCAAAGAAGTACGGATGGGTTCTCTGGCTTCGCAACTGCAGGTGGAGCGTTTGCAAGAAAACATCGAACGTTTAAAGCTTTCGCAAGAAGTGGTTTATGGCGATTTACGCGACTTCGCAGTGGTAGGTGCCGAAAAATCTAAAGGTGCTTTTGTGAGTCCTACCTTATTCCTAAATACGGATCCTTTTAAAAATACCGATGTTCATTCGGTAGAATGCTTCGGACCAGTTTCCACATTAATGCCCTATACCGATCTAGCGCAAGCGGCCGAATTGGCCAATATGGGCAAAGGTTCTTTGGTGAGTTCTATTATTACAGCCGACGATAAAATTGGTCGCGAATACGTGGTAGAAGCCGCACATATGCACGGCCGTATTTTGGTTTTAAATGCCAAGAGTGCCAAAGAAAGCACGGGTCATGGTTCGCCCATGCCAGCCTTAACCCACGGTGGTCCGGGACGTGCTGGTGGAGGTGAAGAAATGGGTGGAAAACGCGGCGTATTGCACTATTTACAGCGCACCGCCATTCAAGGGCACCCCGATACCATTACCGAAATCACGCAGATTTATCAGCCTGGCGCTTCTCGCCCCGAAAGCGAAAAGCACCTTTTCCGTCAGTATTTTGAAGACTTAAAAGTGGGTGAAACAGTGTATACGCATCGTCATACGGTAACGGATGCCGACATTGCCAGCTTCGCACAAGTAAGCGGCGATAACTTCTATGCCCATGTGGATGCTACCTCTTTGGAGGGAACGATTTTCGAAGGTAAAGTAGCGCATGGTTATTATGTTCTATCCAAAGCGGCGGGTATGTTTGTCGACCCTCGCAAAGGGCCGGTTTTATTAAATTATGGCATCGATGAATGTCGCTTTACCAAGCCCGTTTACCCGGGTATGACCATCGGTGTGAAGTTTACCGTGAAGGAAAAAATTGACCAAGAAAAACGCAGCGAAGACGATATTGCCAAGGGTATTGTGAAGTTTAACGTAGATGTTTACGACGAAACGGGTGAAACCGTGGCTTTGGCAACCATCCTTACTATGGTTAAGAAAATCGATCAGTCTAGTTAAATAAGGGCTTTTTTCGCTTTCGCTAGATGCGCAGGAATAGTGCGTGGCTTAAGCATGAATGCCAGGTCTTTAAAATAAAGCAATAGTTTATAAAATCTTAAATATGTCAGAAGCAATCCACCAAGGATATATTAAAACTGAAGTGCAGGATGGTCTTGCCGAAATCGAGTTTTTCCATCCTCTTTCCAATTCATTACCCAGTCGTTTACTAGCCGAACTGGCGGCGGCCATTACCGAAGCAGGTGCCAATGAGGCGGTGAAAGTTATTTTATTGAAATCGGCCGGCGAGCGTGCTTTTTGCGCGGGCGCCTCTTTCGATGAGCTTATTTCTATCGAGAATATGGAGCAGGGTAAAAAGTTTTTCAGTGGCTTTGCCAATGTTATAAATGCCATGCGTAAATGCCCTAAGTTTATTGTGGGCCGCGTACACGGAAAGGCCGTTGGTGGAGCGGTAGGTTTGGCTTCTGCGGTAGATTATTGCTTTGCTACGAAACATGCTTCGGTAAAGCTTAGTGAGCTTGCCGTGGGTATTGGACCTTTTGTAGTGGGCCCCGCTGTGGAGCGCAAAATGGGTTTAAGTGGCATGAGTGAATTGGCGATAAATGCAACCGAATGGCGTGATGCCGATTGGGCACATCAGCGCGGATTGTATTATCATCTCCACGAAAGTGTAGCCGAAATGGATACTGAAATTGCGGCTTTAATTGGACGTTTAAAAGGTTTCAACCCCGAGGCGATGCGTCAACTGAAAGAGGTTTTTTGGCAAGGCACCGAAAATTGGGATCAGCTGTTAGCGGATAGAGCCGCTATTAGTGGTGAGTTAGTGCTCTCAAATTTTACACGTAATGCTATTAATTCCTTCAAAAAGAAATAGTTTTGCGCAAAATTTTTCGATATGACAATCAAGTTTACGCTGGGCCTGCTTTTGTCGGCCTCCCTTTTAATGGGTCAAAGTTTTGATCCGAAGGAGGATAAAAAAGTACAAAGCTTTCGCAAACAGGCGGAAGCCAATGCGGGTAAAGAACTAGCCGATAGCAGCTTCTGGAAAAAAGGTGGAAATTTCGGTATTCAGTTTAGTCAAGCGGCTTATAGCAACTGGCAAGCCGGTGGGGTAAACTCCATGGCCGGAAATACGGTTTTTAGTGCCTTTGCCAATTATCAAAGTAATAAAAATTGGGTGTGGAACAACCGTGCATTATTAGCTTACGGTTTGAACTTTCAAGATACTATCTTCAATAAAACGGATGATAGAATTGAGCTGGAAACACGCTTAGATTATCTTAAAAGTAAGAAATGGAATTATAGCGCCTTTTTAAATTTCCGTACCCAGTTTATGCCTGGTTTTGCTAATCCGGGCGAGTCGGGCGACGATTTACGAGTTTCCGATTTTATGGCGCCTGGTTATATGTTAGTCGGTTTAGGAGCAACCTACAAACCCAACGAGCGTTTTACCGCGTTTATGTCACCTGCCACTTCTAAGGCCACTTTTGTAACGGTACAAAGACTCTCTGACATAGGTGCTTATGGGGTAGATCCGGGTCAAACTGCTCGCGTAGAAATTGGGGGTTATGTTAATATCGCCTATACCCGCAAGGTCTTGAAAGGTGTAGACATGCAGGCACGTATTGATATGTTCTCCAACTATTTAGAAGACCCTACTTTAATCGATATTAATAGTGAGCTTATCTTTAATTTTACTGTAAACAAGAACATCAAAGCGAATTTAGCGCTCGCTTATATCTACGATCATGATGTGAAATTCGATTTAGATGATGATCCGGCTACGGCGGGTGTTCCTCGTTCGCAATTTCGTCAGGTATTAAGCATTGGTTTTACCTACGATTTTGGTCACAAACCAGAGTAAAGCCAACAAGAAATTTAGCAATTAGCAATCCAAGCAGCAAAGTAGAGGCTGCTTGGCTATTGTTTACGATATTTGCGTACCTAAAAAATGTTCTATGTCCGCAAGTGAAAATGCTAAGCAAAATAATCTCTCACAAGAACTATTAGTAAAGGCTTTTCGCCTGATGAGTACTGCCAAACAGATGGCGGAACTTTACGAAGATAACAAAGAAGTAACGGCTAAATACGTGCACGCTACTTCACGCGGACATGAAGCTATTCAGCTAGCCTGCGCCTTAAATTTACTACCCTGCGATTTTGTATCGCCTTACTACCGCGACGACTCTATTCTGCTTGGAATTGGCATGCAGCCCTTCGGTTTGATGTTGCAGCTTTTAGCTAAGAAAAACGATCCCTTTAGTGGCGGTAGAACTTACTATTCTCATCCTAGTTTAAAGGATGACGATAAACCAAAAATTCCTCATCAATCGTCGGCTACCGGTATGCAGGCCATTCCTACAACGGGAATTGCCTTAGGAATCCGTTACCGCGAGCTAATGAAACTTAGCACCGAGGGCGAAAGTCCGGTAGCAGTATGTTCCATTGGTGATGCCGCAATGACGGAAGGTGAAATTGCTGAGGCCCTTCAAATGGCAGCCTTAAAGCAATTGCCTATTTTGTATTTGGTGCAGGATAATGATTGGGATATTTCCGCCAATGTTACCGAAACGCGTGCGCAAAATGCCGCAGAATATGCCCAAGGCTTCCACGGTATTGAAACCCGTAGTATTGATGGCAGCGACTTTATCGAATCGTATGAAACTCTTAAAGAGGTTTTAGAACTAATCCGCACCGAGCGCCGACCTTTTTTGGTACATGCGAAAGTTCCATTATTAGGTCATCATACTTCTGGCGTTCGTAAAGAGTGGTACCGCGACGATTTAGAAGAGCATGCTACCCGCGATCCCTTCCCTAAATTATGGCAGGAGCTCCTAAACAACGGAGTAACTGAAGAGGAACTAAATAAAATTTACCACGAGCAGGGAGAAGTGGTTAAGGCCGATTATCAGCGAGCTTTAGCAGAAGAAGACCCCTCGCCCAGCGATTTATTTACCCATGATTTTGCCCCCACGCCCATTACAGAGGAGAAGGGCGAAAGAACACCTAAGGGTAAGGAAAAAACCGTGATGGTGGATGCGGCACTTTTTGCCATTCAAGAAATTATGCGCAAAGAGCCCGAAGCGCTGTTATACGGACAAGATGTAGGTGGTAGACTTGGCGGTGTGTTTAGAGAAGCAGCTACGCTTGCCCAAAAATTCGGTGATGATCGTGTTTTCAATACTCCCATTCAAGAAGCTTTTATTATTGGTAGTACGGTAGGAATGAGTGCTGTAGGGCTGAAGCCTTTTGTAGAAGTACAATTTGCGGATTATATCTGGCCTGGCCTTAATCAGCTCTTTACCGAAGTAAGCCGTTCCAACTACCTTTCTAATGGTAAATGGCCGGTAAGCGCGGTTATTCGTGTGCCCATTGGTGCTTACGGCAGCGGTGGTCCATATCACTCTTCTAGTGTAGAAAGTATCCTAACCAATATTCGCGGAATTAAAATCGCGTATCCCAGTACCGGAGCCGATTTAAAAGGACTGATGAAAGCGGCCTACTACGACCCCAACCCGGTGGTTATGCTAGAGCATAAAGGCTTGTATTGGAGTAAGGTTAAAGGCACGGAAGATGCGAAAACTATAGAACCCGATGAGGATTATGTAATTCCTTTCGGCAAAGGTAGAATTGCTTATGAGGCGAGTGCCGAAAGCATTGCGGCGAAGGAAAGTTTACTGGTAATTACCTACGGAATGGGCGTTTACTGGGCTAAAGAAGCCGGTAAAGCTTTAGGAAACAAAGTGGAGGTTTTAGATTTAAGAACGCTTTATCCTTTAGACGAAGACTTGATGATAGAGCGCACCAAGCTTCACAATAAGGTATTGATAGTTACAGAAGAGCCCGAGCGCAATGGTTTTGCACAAGGTATTGCCGGTTGGTTACAGCAGGAGGTTTTCAGTTTCCTAGATGCGCCCGTAATGGTAATTGGTTCTGAGAATATGCCTGCAATACCATTAAATAGTACTTTGGAAGCAACGATGATTCCTAATGCAAAAAAGGTGGAAGCTAAGCTAAGAGAGCTAGCTAGCTATTGATTTGTACTTTAATACCTTAAACTGGTAGTTGTAGGTTTTAAAGATTTGCCGGCGATTTTTAGTGATCGATGGACAAGAAGCTTCCTTGTTGATATAACAAGAATTTTGTTCTTTCTGTCTTTCTGTTACTAAGCCCCAAAATTTAAACATCCTTTCAATTATTCCCTCTTAATTAGATGGTTCCAATGTAGTTTTTGTGTTTGAAAAATGCAAGTTCAACCTGTTATTTATCAGTTAATTAGCTGTAAACAGCGTGTATATTGGGTTTTAGCCCCGAGGTTTATTAACAAATTGTTGATAAACATGCCCAAAATGGACCTTTATAGTAAATAAAAACTTAGCTGATTTGGAATATTTTCTTGATTAAGAGCTACTTATTGTTCATTTCTCACCAACTTATTAAGTAGCTCTAGGCGCAAGAAAAATAAGTTGAGAAGACTCTAGGTAGCGTTTCCGATATGCTTATCCTAATACTTTTGCATTAGGCTACTTTTGAATCGAAGATTTGCACGATTTGGCAAATAACGAAAGCATTGAAAAAGAAAAAGGGAGGCGTGATGCCTCCCTTCATGTTTCAAACTAAATCAAAACAATTAACCAAACCTTAACCTGTCTAAATAACTAAGGCTAGGCACTTTGGTTCACGCTGACTAGCTATTTTTTTAAATTTAATGTTAAAACACTGATAATCAATGAGAATAATTTTAGTCGCAGTTTAAACAGATATTATCACGGTCTAATAAATACATTAAAGCAGTAAGTGCCGCTGAGCCCATGGTTAATTCACGTGCATTAACAGAGTTGATATTGTCTAAAGCGGAGTGATGTACCTCAAAATAACGATGTCCATCAGGGCGTAAGCCAATGAGTACTTTATCGTCGCTGCCTAGTTGAGAGATATCGGCCCCAGAGCCGCCACTCGCAAATTGATAAATGCCATAAGGCTCGAAATAGTCGCGGTAGTTTTTTACCTCCGCCACCATTTCTGGAGTGGATTGGATGCTAAAACCGCGCGGACTAAAGCCTCCGCCATCGCTTTCTATCGCTATTACATGCTTCAGGCCTTTTTCTTTGCTCATCTTGGCGTAAGCCTTAGCACCACTTAAGCCGAATTCTTCATTCATATAAAAAACCAAACGCAAGGTGCGCTTATGCGCTAAACCGAGCTTTTGATAGAGGTATAAACTTTCTAAAGCATGCATAGAACCCGCGCCATCATCATGCGCACCGGTGCCTAAATCCCAGGAATCGAAATGCCCCGAAACCAAGATCAATTGCTCGGGCTTTTCGCTGCCTTTAAGATCTGCGATGAGGTTATAACTTTCTACACTATCGTACCATTGGCAAGCCATATTAAGTTTCAGCTTTAAAGCAGGGTTTTTGGCTAGTTCACGGCTAAGGAGTTCTGCATGATAGGTGCTTAAGGCCGCGGCGGGAATTTTTGTCACCCCATCCTCATAGCTCATACTACCAGTATGCGGATACTTATTGACACTGCTGCTGAGTGAACGAATCACCACCGCAGAAGCACCACGCTTGGAGGCTTCAATGGCACCGGCCCAGCGTTGTTTAACCGCGTTTCCATAAGCGTAACCGGTAGAAATAAAGGTTGGGTCCATCGGGATGTTGTAAAAAGCGATTTTCCCTTTTAAATCCAGACTGTCCAATTGATTGAAATTGGTGATTTCCACCAACTCGCCTTCCAGACCTCCGTCCGGTGTAGCTACTGATCCGCCGAGAGCGCAAACCGCCAGTTCTTCACTTTTAATTCCTTGGCTTACCATCCAGGCTCTTTCTTGCGGACCGCGTTCCCATTTGGGCACAGTTACAGGTTGCAGGGAAGTTTCAAAGCCAAGACTATCGATGATTTTTCGAAAGTGTAAAAGCGAGGCTGTAGCCTGATCCGACCCCGACAATCGCGGACCCATGGAACATAGTTCCGCTAACCATTTATACCCTTGTTGCTCGCTTAACGCGAGATTGTAAATGGAACGAATGGTTTCGTTGGTGCTGTCCATCTGGGCTTGACCGGCCCAAGAAAGAAGCACAAAGAAAGAGATAATTAGATTTTTCACGAACTGGCTAATTGCATTAATAATCCACAAAGGTAGGCGCCGTAAGTTCCTAGAGCATAGCCTAATACCGCTAGAAGCACCCCCACGGGAGCAAGACTAGGATGAAAGGCTGCGGCCACAACGGGGGCAGAAGCAGCACCGCCAATATTGGCTTTACTACCTACTGCTAAAAAGAAGAAGGGCGCTTTAATAAGCTTGCCGATAAGGAATAATAGTCCGACGTGGAAAGCCATCCAAGTGAGACCGACCAAGAAGAGCCCAGGGTTTTCGAAGATGCCCAAAATATTCATTTTCATGCCAATGGTAACCACTAAAATGTAGATGAAAACACTGCCGACTTTAGAGGCACCGGCACCTTCGTAGTTGCGGGCTTTGCTAAAAGATAGACCAATTCCTAGGGTGGTGGCTAAAACAATTAACCAGAAGAAGCCCGAACCTAAACTGAAACGTTCCGCTAAATAAGGGGCGTTTTCAGAAATGAAAGGAGCGATAATATCAGCCAGTAAATGGGCCAGACCCGTTCCGCCGAAGGCGATACCTAAAATAACCATTAAGTCGGTAAAAGAGGGGATGCGTGCTATTTTAGAACTGAATTCTTGCATGTGGTTTTTTAAGGTTTCCACCGCAGATGAATCCGCTTTAAAGTATTTGTCAATGCGATCGGCTTTACCTACTCCTAGTAGCAAAAAGGCCATCCAGATTTCGGCTACAATAATATCAACCGTTATCATTACCGAGTAAATTTTCCCGGAAATTAAATTGTTATCGCCTGAGAAGATTTCAAACATGGCCGCCTGATTAGCGCCGCCGCCAATCCAAGAACCCGCGATGGTGGTCATACCACGCCAAACCTCATCGGTACCAGCGCCTACTACTTCGGGGGCAATGGCGCTGAAGATTAAAATAGCGAGCGGTCCGCCCAAAATCACCCCTATTGTTCCGGTAAAGAACATGATTAAAGCCTTTGGCCCGAGACGGAAAACCTCTTTCAGGTTAATACTTAAAGTGAGGAGAATTAAACTAGCCGGCAATAAATAGCGTGAAGCCACAAAATAAAGCTGCGACTTGCCCATGAAGGGTTTCAGTAGGGCACTCGGAACTTCCTGATTGATTACATAGTTCTTAAAATCCTTAAAACTACTAATCCCTTCGAGGCTATACCCTTCTTGAATAAGAAAGGCTTTGGCCGCTTCTAAATCAATCCAATGAGGCGAAATAATATTAAAGGTGCTAAAGAGCGAAGGGAGAAAATAACACAGTAAAAGAGCGGGAATGATTTTGAAAAACTTCGAAAAACGAGGATTTTCACTCGTTTTAAAGATGAGCAGCAGCAAGGCCATTAAAATGCCGAAAACCACTGCGTCGTTAGTAATCAAGGGAATATCCGATACAACTTCTTCCATCATAAATTTTTTAGGCGCTCAAATGTAAGGATTGATTATGAAGGGAAGTAAATCAAAGGGAAATTGCTAGTCTTTTTGCTCCTTCGGTTTTGCTCCCTCATTAGTACTTGGAGTTTTAGCCTTTTTAGGACGCCTTCTTGCTGGCTTCTTTTTCTGGGCTTCACCTTGAGGTTTATCCGGAGTAGCAGCGGCTTTATTTTCGACAGGTTTATTAGTTTCACCTTTGCTTTCTGCAGAAGCGTTTTTGGGAGCAGTTTGCTTAGACGAAGAATCTTGTGGAACCTGATTTTTAAAAGTCTTATTCCTTTTTCTTTTCTTGGGTTTATCGCCAATGGGGGCGTCGGCGCGCACAAATTTTTCTCGCTCCAAACTAGCGCGGAGATTACCTCCAATAACCACAATATACTTGTTGCCCTTTTTTTCAATGAGGGTGCCGATTATGCCTGAATCAATAATTTTCACCTGACTGCCAATAGCAATGGTTTCGCTGGTGTACTTGTCGATGTTTTTATGACGAACCGCAAGTTTCTTTTGTAGATCGCTTGATTCTTCTTTTTGAACTTCACCAGAACGCTGGTTGAGCATAGCGATAAAACGCGCAATCACCTCTTTTTTATCCTTCTGCGTTTTCTGATCCATCCAACTATCGATCAGCTTTTGGAAGCGCTGCCCCCAATACATCATGCGGTCGCCTTCTTCGTTAATGCGACTTTGCTTGTTAAGTTTATCTTCTAGCTTGGTAATTTTCACCTGTTGATCGGCCTGCATTTCTCGCAGTTTACGCAATTCAACTTCCTGCTCTTTGCGCGTTCTTTCAATGCTTACTTTATCTTCTTGAATCTGCACCAAAAGGCGATCAACTTCTAAGGTGTTCTGTTTTATTCTGCCTCTTGCCTCGTGAATAATGTGCTTGGCAATGCCGCTGCGCTGCGCCACTTCGAAGGTATAAGAAGAGCCGGGCTGACCAATAATTAATTCGTAGCGCGGACTAAAAGTTTCTCTTTCAAAGAGCATCGCTCCGTTTACAATACCTTCCGTTTCGGCCGCTAAAGCTTTAATGGAATTGAAGTGTGTGGTTAGAATGCCAAAACTTTTAAAACCATTTAATTTTTCGAGGAATACCTGCGCTAAGGCAGATCCTAATTCAGGGTCGGAACCTGAGCCAAATTCATCGATTAAAAGTAAACTTTCTTCATCAGCGTGCCGAAGAAAATGCTCCATCTTCTGTAATTTGGAGCTATAGGTGCTTAATTCATTTTCAATACTTTGGGCATCACCAATATCGCCTAATAATTGCTCAAACAGGCACATTTCACTTTCGGGATGCACCGGAACAGGCAGGCCACTTTGCAACATAATTTGCAAGAGCCCCACCGTTTTTAGGGAGAGCGATTTACCGCCCGCATTAGGTCCGCTAATAACCAGCATGCGCTGTTGCGGATGAAGCTCTAAGTTAAGCGCAACCGTTTCTTTTTCCTTAAGGGCATTATAATGCCGCAGCACGGGATTATAAGCATCGCGCAGTATAATGCGCTTTTCGCGGGATATGTAAGGAACACAAGCCTTCTCGCGGTATGAAAAATAGGCCTTGGAACGATGAAAGTCCAAGTGCACCATCTGGTTTTCGATTTCTTCTAAATGCTCGCGGTAGGGAGCGAGAATGCTACTTAACTCGCGTAAGATGCGCTTAATTTCTTCTTGTTCATCTTCGATTAACTCCGAAATCTCATTGTTAATTTCTACTGTTTCGCCCGGCTCAATAAAGGTAATACTATGTTTATGGGAGGAGCCATGTTGAATTCCTTGCACCTGTCCCTTGTAGGCCGATTGAATAGCGAGTACCCTTCTACTTTCCGAAACACTTTCGTCGAAATCAGCGAGGATACCCTTGTCTCTCATTTTTTTGAGCGCTCTTTGGAAAATCCTTTCTGCGGAAGCGCGCTTTTTAACCAAATCGCGTCTAATTTTCTGCAATTCTGTAGAGGCATTCGAACGCACTTGCGCTCGCTCGTCAATTACTCGGTCTATTTCGTCAATTACCGTTTTTTCAGAAAAGAGTAACTCTAGGTTTCGCCACAAGCTCGGCAGGCGGTCTTTTTTACTTTCTATATAGCGACGAATATCGCGGTAATTAATCGCTAAGCTGCGGATTTCGGCATATTGCTCTTCGCGCAAAGCGTGACCTTTAATGGAAATTCGCGAGAGAAAAGAGCCTAGAGTAGGGTGCTCGGCATTAGGAAAATTCTCTTCGCTTAAAAGCAGACTTAAAATTTGATCGGTCTCTTTCAAGGTCTTTCGTAATGCCGATAAATCACCGATAGGCTGCAGCTCCAAAGCTATTTCTTTGGCGCGTGCGCTAAAGCAAAGTTTGGCTATTTGATTGCGAATAAATTGAAAATCGAGGGCCTCGGCCAAGTCGCTGGGATAGAGCTGCAAGAGAAATTATTTTTTGCAAAGTAAAGGGAAAGGATAAAATAAGTGATCAAATTTCTTGATCGATGATTCGATTTCGTAGTTTTAAAGTTCAAACAATGAAACCATGAATATAAAACCGACCAAGAGAGAGTATCAAGGAGATGAAGTAACCATTATTTGGCAAGCGCATAAATGCATTCATAGCGAAAAGTGCTGGCGTAATTTGGGTAAAGTGTTCCGCTATGGGCAAAAACCTTGGGTAGACCCCAATGGTGGCAGTGGCGACGAGATTCGTAAACAAATTGATCAATGTCCGTCGGGCGCTTTAAGCTATGTAGGCCAAGAAAAGGCAGAGCTTGTTTCGGAGGGAGATCTCCACGCGACTCTCGTTCCTAATGGCCCGATTATCGTAAAAGGAGCCATTAAATTCACCCATCCTGATGGCAGCAGTAGCATAGAGGAGAACCCCGTGCTTTGTCGTTGCGGCGCATCGGCTAAAAAACCGTTTTGCGATGGCAGCCATAAAAAAATAGGATTCGAGGCCTCTTAGGTAATTAGTAAAATAGAAATTTTGATCTTTTTATTTTTTAGGTTTTAAGATCAATTTCCAAACTCTAATCGGATTAATTTTTATCTAATTTTCAAGGGCTAATTATTTTGAAAAATGTGCAGGTAATTAGCCCTTCAATAGTAGCTTGTCGCCCTGAAAGGTCAGGTAGTGCTTAGCAGCAGCTTACTATTATTAGCCTTTTATAATAAATTATGGCAGGCTAAATTGGGCTAATTTCCGATTGTAATTTTGCAGATATTTTATCGTCAGATAGTTAGAGGCTTTTATCGTTAAGCTTTTTCTTAGTTTTGTTTTATAACTAATCTTAATTCTATTCTATGACTCTGCAAAAATTACTCACCTATGGGTTGCTTTTGTTGGTGACTGCTACCACTTATGGTCAGTGCCCACCGCAAAGCCTACCCTTTACCGAAAACTTTAATAGCAGTGTGGGCTGTTTTACCATTACCGACGGAGGAACAACGACCGACACATGGGTGCAAGCGGCATCAGGTGCAGGAACTGCTGGTGGCGATATCGATGGTACGGGTTTTATGGAAGTAGATAGCGATGCTGCAGGAAGTGGCAATACACTGGACGAAACTTTAAGCTCACCTTATATTAATGCTGCTAATGTTACGGGAACTCTTTTTCTTGAATTTGATCATTTTTTCCGCTCTTTAAACGCGAATGATAGTGTTTGGGTTGAAGTTTGGGATAGCATAGCTTGGCAAAGGGTTTACAGTACTAATAGTACGGTGGGTGCCTTTGGTTCCCCAGATCAGCAGCAAATTGATATTACCGCTTATGCTCATGATAGCCTACAAATACGTTTTCGTTATGTAGACAATGGTACTTGGGCTTGGTACTGGTTGGTGGACAACTTTAAAGTGGAATCCGTTTTATGTCCAAACCCTGCCGCTGTAACGGTTAGCGCTAATTCTGCCACTAGTATCACCGTAAACTTAAGTACCCTTGCCGATACCATTGCCTTTGAATGGGGCCCGGTAGGCTTCACGCAAGGCACCGGTTGTGCTGGCACAAAGGCGACTATGGGTAGTTTAAATGTAGGTTTAAGCAATGCTGATGCGAGCACCTGTGTAAACCCAATCGGTCCTGGCACCTGCTATGATATATATATTGCGAATGCTTGTCCTGGTGGTGGCTACTCAGGCTATTCTGGGCCTTATACCTTTTGTACACCTTGTACCACGGTAAACTTACCCTACTCCAATAATTTCAATGCTGGCCTTGGTTGTTTCACTGTTGTAGATGGTGGAACCAGTCCAGATACTTGGCGTGCCGCTCCCGCTGGTGGCGGCAGTAGTGGAGGTGACTTAGATGGAAGCGCTCACATCGAAGTGGATAGCGACGATGCTGGCTCGGGTGAGACTTTAGTGGAAACCTTGTATTCACCTATTATCGATGCATCTGGTGTAACCGGATCTTTAATTTTAGAGTTTGATCAGTACTATCGCAATGGTGGTTCAGATGCCATTGATGTTGAAGTGTATGATGGTACTAATTGGATTAATGTATACAACTCAGGCAGCTCCGTTGGTGGATTTGGTAACCCAGATCATCAGTATATTGATATAAGTACGTATGCCAATGCTACTTTGCAGGTGCGATTTGTTTATGATGATAATGGGGTTTGGGCTTGGTATTGGTTGCTTGATAATTTTAGAGTTCAAGAAGTGCTCTGTAACCCTTCTTCTAACTTCCTAGCTAATTACGTAGGTAGCGATAGTGTTAATCTGGGTTGGACTGCAGGAACAGCCACCTCGCAGGTGGTGGAATATGGTCTAGCAGGATTTAGCGTAGGGACCGGGACTCTTATTATTGCTAACTCTTCTCCTCTTGGTATTAATGGTTTGAACCCGAGTACTAACTATGACTTTTATCTTTTAGATAGCTGTGGTAGCTCGGTGAGCGATACACTTGGGCCTTTAAATTTATCAACCGCTTGCTTGGCGGTAAGCTTGCCTTACAGCGAAAATTTCGATAATGGTCAGGGTTGTTTTACGGTAACCGATGGCGGCACTTCAACCGATACTTGGGTACATGCCCCGATAGGAGGCTTAACCAGTGGTGGAGACCTTGATGGCACTCCCTTTATGGAAGTAGATAGCGATGCTGCCGGCAGTGGCGAAACCTTGGTGGAAACTTTAAACTCACCCATAATGGATGCGAGCGCCTATATGACTGCCGGATCTTTGAGCTTAATCTTCGACCAATATTACAATCATCTTGGTGCTGGTTCGGCATCGGTGGAAGTATTTGATGGTAGCGTTTGGACACAAGTAGCGTCATTTACGAGTGATATGGGTGCTTTCAGTGCGCCTGACTCACAGAATATAGATATTACTCCCTACGCCAACGCTAATTTGCAGGTGCGCTTTGTATACGATGATGGCGGCTCTTGGGCTTGGTACTGGCTCATTGATAATTTTAAAGTTGAAGGTCAGCCTTGTGGCGCGGTTTCAAATATTGATACCAATAGCGTAGGCACCAATAATGTAAATTTCAACTGGACTTCGGCGAATGGTAGTCTTTGGAATATCAATTGGGGGCCAGCGGGCTTCCGCCAAGGTACAGGTGTGACGGGAAGTTACGTTCGTGGTGTGAGCGCTTCCAATTATAATTTAACAGGTTTACAAGCTGCAACCTGTTATGATATTTATGTGCAAGATACATGTGCAGGGATTGGTAACGGCGACTGGTTTGGACCCTATACCGTTTGTACCGATATAAGTTGTTTCGATCCTACCAATTTAACTATTGGTGCCATCACTTCTAGTTCCGCGAGTTTCAGCTGGGTTGGCTTTGCTAATAGCTTCCAATATTCGATTGTTAATACCCCTAGTGCTGCGCCAAGCACAGGAACTTTAGGAATATCAAACAATTTAAATACTAACTTTTCTAGTTTAAGTTCAGCTAGTTCTTATTGCGTTTATGTGCGCTCTATCTGTGCCCCTGGCGATACTAGTGCTTGGGCAGGCCCGCTTTGCTTTAATACTACTTGCTTAACATTTACCGCCCCTTTCTTAGAGGATTTTGAAGGAGCAAGCACGAGTTGCTGGCAAAATGATATCGTAACAGGCAGTAAACTATGGTCTATTGGTGTTGGCTCAAGTGGCGGAACTATTACTACGCCTTATGCAGGGTCGCAAAATGCTGTTTTCACTAGTAGTAGCGGCGGTCCTTATGTTACGCGTTTTGTTACACCAGTTATTGATGCGAGTGGCTTAAGCTCTACCGAATTAAGTTTTTGGTATGGTCAAGAATCGTGGGCAGGTGATCAGAACACCTTAACGGTGTATTATCGTAGCAGCCCTAGTGCCAGCTGGATTCAATTATGGACCGATGCAAATAGTGTTAGTGTTTGGACACAGGCTGTTATCGCTGTTCCTTCTAATTCTGCCACGCTTCAATTTGCCTTTGAAGGCTCCGATGATTGGGGAAGAGCGAATGTTTTAGATGACGTGCGCATAGATGTTCCTGGTGGCTCAGTAATTTGTCCGCAGGTAAGTAATGTGGCCGTATCCAACGAAAGTTGTAGCACTGCTCGCTTAAGCTGGACATCTGTTACGGGCGGCTCAATAATCGAGTACGGCCCAGCGGGCTTTACCCAAGGTATGGGAAGCTTTACTGCCGCTATTACTTCGCCCTTTACTTTAACAGGTTTAAGTCCTAATACAGCTTATGATATTTACATTGCCGATACTTGTGGACTACAGGATACAGGTGACTATGTAGGCCCAACGCCTATAATTACCAATCTAAATGGTTTGCCAAGCGGAAGTTTTAATTATTCGGTAAGTAGCTCTAATATTTTAGACTACAGCTTTGATGCGAGCGCATCTACGGGAACAATTACTAACTATTCTTGGAATTTTGGTGATGGTAATGTTGGTGCAGGCGCAAATGTTACTCATATTTATGCCGCAGGAGGCTCTTATACGGTAACCCTTATTACCAGCGGTGATTGTGGAAACGATACTACTTTTCAAACGATAACGGACGTAAGTACGAACGAGTTTGCTTTAGCAGGATTGGCGCTTTATCCCAATCCCGTTGCAGACAAACTATTCCTACATGTAGCTGAGGGCGGTTCCTATAGTATTCAGTTAAATGATGCGAGTGGTCGCGTGGTTCGCATGTGGAATAAGGCCGTAAATTCAGGCGAAGTTCTAGAGTTTGATGTGCAAGGCTTACGAAAAGGCCTGTATATTATTAGTGTAGCCAGTAACAAAGGCAGCTACCGCGAAAGAGTACTTATCGACTAAGTATTCTTCTCAATAGTATAAATAAAGGGGTGGTTCTTGCGAGCCACCCCTTTTTGATTTTTAAAGATTACCGATAATCTTCGATAAACGGTAAAATAATTCGATAAACGGTTTTTCTACCTATTCTAACGTGAATTCGACGTAAAATCAGGCCTCAGACCCCTTGTAAATAGTGGAGTTCGAGTCTGTGCAGTGAAGCAATAGCGGGCTATTGCAAGAAGCAGAGGCGCAGAATCCCGCTTTTTAGAAGGGGCATAAATGGATTTTCCAATAAAAGTGAAAATACTTCATCTAGTTCATTTCCTGTAGCCCGCTACAGCTGCACGATCTAGACTTGTCTTTTCTTTTTATTGAAAATCTGAGGCTATGATTTATAGTCGAACTCACGTTATTCTAGTCTTCTGCTAACTCTACGAAAAGCCCTTCTTCCGTTTGCTCCACTTTGCTCAAGCCCATCTTGGCTAGACCTTTAAGACTCTTGTCCCAGGCTTTGTTGGAAAGACCCGAGCGCGTTTTTAAGTCATCTAGCGCTAAGCGAGTTTCCGCTTTTAAGATTTCGAAAATCGCTTTTTCGCCTTCGTTTAGTTCCAGTACTTTTTTGCTCTCTTTATTTTCGGGCTTCATTTGCGGGAAGAAAAGCACTTCTTGAATACTGGAATTATCGGTCAACATCATGGTCAAGCGATCAATACCAATACCCATTCCTGAAGTAGGCGGCATGCCAAATTCTAAAGCGCGCAAGAAGTCTTGATCGATAAACATCGCCTCATCGTCGCCCTTGGCGGAAAGGTTTAATTGCTCTTCAAAGCGCTCGCGTTGATCAATGGGATCGTTTAGCTCCGAATAGGCATTGGCCACTTCTTTACCATTAATCATCAATTCGAAACGTTCGGTGAAATCGGGATTATCGCGGTGCTTTTTACAAAGCGGCGACATCTCCACTGGGTAATCGGTAATAAAGGTCGGTTGGATGTAATTTCCTTCGCATTTCTCGCCGAAAATCTCATCAATCAATTTACCCTTGCCCATGCTATCATCGGTTTCGATGTTGAGCGCCTTACATACATCGCGTAAAGCCGCCTCATCCATGCCGGTAATATCGTAGCCGGTATGCTCTTTTATCGCATCTACCATAGTGATACGTGCAAAAGGCGCTTTAAAGTTTAGCACCTTGTCGCCTAATTTCACTTCGGTAGATCCCTTATTAACGCTAGTAACTACATGCTCTAACATTTCTTCGGTGAAGTTCATCATCCAGAAGTAGTCTTTATAAGCCACATAGATTTCCATTACCGTAAACTCGGGGTTATGGGTGCGATCCATCCCTTCATTACGGAAGTCTTTGGCAAATTCATAAACCCCTTCAAAGCCCCCAACGATAAGACGTTTTAAGTAAAGCTCGTTGGCGATACGCAGGTAAAGCGGCATATCTAAAGCATTGTGATGCGTAATAAAAGGACGCGCCGCAGCACCGCCGGGGATAGGCTGTAAAATGGGGGTTTCTACTTCTAAATAGTCTTTACGATTGAAAAACTCGCGCATGGCATTCATAATGCGAGTGCGAGTTATAAAAGTATTTTTGACCTTGTCGTTTACTACTAAATCCACATAGCGCATGCGGTAACGCTGCTCGGGATTGGTAAAGGCATCGTAAATATTTCCTTCTTTGTCTTTCTTAACAATAGGTAGCGGGCGTAAGGATTTACTCAGTACGGTTAGGCTGTGCGCTTCAATGGTAATTTCGCCCATATTGGTTTTAAAAACGCGACCAGTAACACCAATAAAGTCACCAATGTCAAGTAAACGTTTGAAAACAGTATTGTAAAGCTCTTTGTCTTCGCCCGGGCAAAGAATATCGCGGTTAAAGTAAACCTGCACCCGACCATGGCTGTCCATCACGTCAGCAAAGGAAGCTTTACCATTAATACGCTGGGTCATCATGCGGCCGCTAATACATACTTCTTCCCATTCTTGGGCTTCCGGATTATCTTCGTAGGCGGCGTGGATGTCCTTAGAAAAATGACTCGCCTTATACTCAGCGGCAGGATAGGGGTCTATACCCATCTCGCGTAAGCTTTTAAGGGCCTCTCTTCTTTGTAATTCTTGTTCGGACAAATGCTGACTCATAGCTTAAGAAATTTCGCGCAAAAGTAATTGAAATTAAATGTTTGTGTGCTTAATTCCATTGTGAACTGCTATCCTCTGATAGATTTCATTTCTCTAAATTGCAATTCTTATTTAAGATCTATGAAAACCACCCTTTATTCTTTTGCTATCCTTCTTCTAAGTCTTGGTCTGCAAGCGCAAAAAAAGCTTTTACCAAAGCACGAAAAGTTTGTTTTTTACGACCTCAGTTATCTTGCTTTCGCAGATGCGCCCGCCGGTACAGAAAACGCTATTTGGAGCGTAGCGGCCGACGTGGGTTTTATGTTTGAATCGAGCTGGAGTGAAAGAGGGGGCATAGGATACGGCTTGTCGTATTCCTTTCAAGGTTATGGTAACAATCATTTGATAAGCACCGATTTAAAAACGGGCGAAGGCCATTATGAACTAGGAACCGATACCACTTTCAAAAGCGCTTCGCAGAACCTGCAATATCTCTACATTCCAGTTGAACTCCGCTTTCGCTCGAAGAAAAATGAGGCGGGAAAATTTTATCGTTTTTACCTTGGCGCACGAGCCGGGGTACGAACCTTAGATAACTCTCTTATTAGACGTGAAAACTCACGGGTGCGTTATTATCAACTCGATGATTTGGCGCGCTTTCGCGCAGATGCCTATGTAAAGCTAGGTTACGGTATTACTAATCTGTATGCTTTTTATTCGCTCACGCCATTATACACGGGCGGTGAAATACTCTCTGCGGGCGGCACTCAAGCCACTACTTTAGAAAGGATACGTCCCTTTGGGATTGGTTTTAGTTTTATGTTTTAGGATGGATGTTTATGCACAGGTGTTGTGCAAACATAAATTAGACAACGTGAAAAAAGAATATTTTAAGATCGCATTCATTGCGATAATGCTATTCCTTAATTACTCCATCAATGCTCAAACTTTTGAATGGGCAAAACCCTTTGGTGGGTGGAGTTTTGATGGTGGCACCTCCATCACTGTAGATGCATCAGGAAATGTATATACAACAGGATTTTTTCAATATACAGTAGATTTTGATCCGGGAGCTGGAACAACAAACCTAACTTCAAAGGGATATTCTGATGTTTTTGTACAAAAACTGGATCCATTGGGTAATTTGGTTTGGGCAAAATCATTTGGTGGGACGAGTAGTGATGGTGGCAACTCCATCACTGTAGATGCATCAGGAAATGTATATACAACAGGATATTTCGGAGATACAGTAGATTTTGATCCGGGAGTTGGAACAACAAGCCTTACTTCAAAGGGATATTCTGATGTTTTTGTACAAAAATTGGATCCATCAGGTAATTTGGTTTGGGCAAAATCATTTGGTGGGACGAGTAGTGATGGTGGCAACTCCATCACTGTAGATGCATCAGGCAATGCATATATCACAGGATATTTCATAGATACAGTAGATTTTGATCCTGGAGCTGGAACAACAAACCTTACTTCTAACGGGTCTTTTGATGTTTTTGTACAAAAATTGAATCCATCAGGTAATTTACTTTGGGTAAAATCATTTGGTGGGACGAGTGGTGATAGGGGTCACATCACTGTAGATGTATCAGGAAATGTATATACAACAGGAGAGTTCGGAGATACAGTAGATTTTGATCCTGGAGCTGGAACAACAAATCATACTTCAAACGGATTTTCTGATGCTTTTATACAAAAATTTGATCCATCGGGTAATTTAGTTTGGGCAAAATCCTTTGGTGGGAAGAGTGATGATGGTGGTACCTCAATCACTGTAGATGCATTAGGAAATGTATATACAACAGGATTTTTCCGAGATACAGTAGATTTTGATCCGGGAGCTGGAACGACAAAGCTTGCTTCAAAGGGAGGTTCTGATGTTTTTGTGCAAAAAATAGATCCATCGGGTAATTTGCTTTGGGTAAAATCATTTGGGGGGACGAGTAATGACGGTGGCATGTCCATCACTGCAGATGCATCAGGAAATGCATATTTAGCAGGATTTTTCCGAGATACAGTAGATTTTGATCCGGGAGCTGGAACGACAAAGCTTGCTTCAAAGGGAGGTTCTGATGTTTTTGTACAAAAACTGGACGCATCGGGTAATTTACTTTGGGTAAAATCATTTGGGGGGTGGAAGAGGAATGATGTCGGCATCTCCATCACCTTAGATACGTCAGGAATTGTATATACCACAGGATACTTCGGAGATACGGTAGATTTTGATCCGGGAGTTGGAACAACAAGCCTTAGTTCAAAGGGATATTCTGATGTTTTTGTACAAAAAATGAGTCAAAGTCCACCTCTGAGAATTATTGATAAAAATTTTGGAAATAAGCTTGTTGTTTACCCTAATCCAACATCTGGAAATTTCTCCATCGACCTTGGTGATGTATATGAAAGCTCACAGGTTATAATTACTGATATTTCAAGAAAAAAGATTGAATCAATAACCAAACCTCAAACAAAAGTTTTAAACCTTTCTATAAAAGAGCCAGACGGAATTTATCTTATTTCCATTCATGCAGGAACTAAAACAGCGGTGATAAAAATGGTTAAACAATAAAACGATTTGCTAACAATGTATAAACCCAATGCTGCAGCCTTTGGTCCTTTGGTCCAAGAAATCGTAAAGCCTAACCAGCCAATAAAGATTAATTAAAACCGCACTGGGCTTATACGGCTCCTTCATCATTAATTCCTACTAGACTCAAGAAATCCATAGTCCCTAGGCTAAGGCAAAAGCAACAAACTGAAAGAAGTGAGTGGTATGATTTGAAATCATAAGTCACTGATTAAGAAATTTTTACATTTACTTTCACAAGTAGGATGATGAGCAACATTAGGTGTCGACTTCGCGCGCAGCAGATGAATTTCGAACTCAAGTTAAATAAAGTATATCGTCGAAAACACGATTACCAATCCGCTTATAAAGCCCAACCACAATTCGCGCGGTGTATGCGCATCTAGCGCTAAGCGAGCACTACCAATAATACCGGCTAATAAAAAAAGGAGTACAATAAAGGGTAAAACGTTAAGCGCATATTTGGCGGAAACAGCCATTAAGAGGGCTAAGAAACCTCCAATGCCAGCCATGTGGGCGCTGGGTTTCAAAAAGCGCAGTAATAAGAAGTGCAGTAGGATAACCAAGGCCGAGCCAAAGAGGAAGAGATAGGCTTCACTGGCTAATTCGGCTTGATAAATAAAGTGAGCGGTAAAAATAAAAGAGATCGCACCAAAGGCATAGGGCCAGCGGCGGTCTTTAGCATTCTCCATCATTAAGCTGCTTATCAAGCGCAAGCGAAAAAGTAAAAGGCTAATTAGTACTGGAATTAAATAAGTACCTACAAAAACCATACTGATGCTTAAAACTACCACTCGATGTGAGTAGTGATAAGGTAAATGACGTAGTATAAGGAAGATGCCCACAATGGGATAAATAGCAGGATGAAATAATACCGATATCGCTTTGGCCAGGCTTTTATTCATGTTATAATTCTTTGCGTAAACGCGCCACGGGAATATCCAATTGCTCACGATATTTCGCTACCGTTCGGCGGGCAATGGGGTAACCTTTTTCTTTGAGCAAGGCGGCCAATTTATCGTCGGTTAGCGGTCTGTGTTTGTCTTCCTCGCCGATGGAATCTTCTAAAATCTTTTTAATCTCTCGAGTACTTACATCTTCGCCGGCCTCATTTTTCATGCTTTCGCTGAAGAATTGTTTGATTAAAAAAGTTCCGTAGGGTGTAGAAACGTATTTATTACTGGCTACGCGGGAAACAGTCGAGATGTCCATGCCAATTTCGTCGGCAATATCCTTGAGAATCATGGGGCGTAATTTGCGCTCATCTCCGGTAATGAAATACTCTTTTTGATGCTCCATAATGGCGCTCATGGTAATCATTAGCGTTTGCTGGCGCTGACGAATGGCTTCAATAAACCACTTGGCACTGTCGAGCTTTTGCTTCACAAAAAGGGCAGCATCTTTTTGAGCCTTATTTTTTTTGTTGGTATCCTTATAGGTCTCCAACATGTCTTTATACTCGCGGCTAACGTTAAGCTCGGGGGCATTGCGCGAGTTTAGGCTTAGCTCTAATTCTCCATCGTTAATGGTGATGGTATAATCGGGAATCACTACCTGTAAATCGCCGCTAGAGTTGCTAGAACTGTTACCAGGTTTGGGATTTAAACGAACGATTTCTTCAATGGCTAATTTCAGGTCTTCTTCGTCTATGTCTAAACGAACAATTAGTTTTTCGTAATGCTTTTTGGTAAACTCGTCGAAATGATCTTTTATTATTTCGTTGGCTAACCTTACGTGATAAGTAGGAGCTTTGCGCTCTAATTGAAGGGCTAAACACTCTTTTAAATTGCGAGCACCCACTCCCGCTGGGTCCATTTCCTGTACTTGTGAGAGCACTTTTTCCAGCTCGTCTTCTTCTACAAAAATATTTTGCGTGAATGCTAAATCGTCTACAATAGCCCGCAGTTCGCGACGGATATAACCATCGTCATCGATATTGCCAACCAAGTATTCGGCGATCTGCCGATCTTGATCGTTAAAGCTAAAGGTGGCTAATTGGCTGATTAAATATTCATGAAAGCTAATGCCGCCGGTAATGGGCACTTTGCTGTCTTCATCGTCTTTCGAGTAATTGTTGGCTTGCAGGCGGTAGTCGGGCACCTCATCGTCGCTGAGGTACTCATCCACATTTATATCGTCGGCATCATTGGACTCATCACTACTCTCATTTAAGTCTTGATCGTAGTCGAACTCATCGTCTTCATTGCTGTCCGTTTCACTGCCTTCGTCGAGGGCGGGATTGGTTTCAATTTCTTCTTTAATTTTTTGCTCAAGGGCGAGCGTGGGCAACTGAATCAGCTTCATCAGCTGAATTTGCTGAGGCGAGAGTTTCTGAAGAAGTTTTTGCTGCAGCTGCTGCTTTAACATGGGGCAAAATTAATGGCGTGAAATTACTAAAGATTGTGGCTCCTAGCAATTAGTTTGCCGAAATAGAAAGATATTACAATTTAGAAATAATTAAGCCGAAATTTTGGAGTCTTAATGCGCTTTACAAAATATCCTTGGGCAGTATTTTTCGCGTCCATGTCTTAAAACGTTTACCGCGGCTTACTTCCCCATCGGGATTGAATTCTAAAGTGGTGTGCCAAGAGTTTTCGGGCTGAAACTCAATTTCCATTCCGTGTGCTACCGATTGGGCCACTTGCGTAGATGGGATAATCGCAATGCATTCGGTATTTAAATTGGCGCTGCGGGGATCTAAATTAAAGGTGCCAATTACGGCAATTTCACCGTCTATAACCATTGATTTTGCATGTAGGCCAAAAATGGGTTTCTGCTCCAGGCTGTCTTGCACTTCACCGGTCATAATTTCGAAGCGCACCGCTGCATCGGGTTTAAACTCATAAATTTCTACACCAGTAGCGAGCAGTTCTTCGCGGTCGCTTTTATAGCCACTAAAGGCTTCTACATTGTCGGTAGAAGCGAGGCTATTAGTTAAGATTCTAATTTTCACGCCCCGGTCTACGGCATTTTTAAAAAGTGCGCGACTCGCCTCGTCAGTAATCAAATAAGGCGATTGAATGTCAATAGATTTTTGGGCCCCATCTACCAGCGCGGCCAGCGCCTGAGTGGTTTTACCTCCGCCGCCCAAGCCTTCACTGCCGTCGTTTTTACCTGGGTCATCGGAAATAAAAGCCACACTGTCTAGCCACACAATCTCTCCATCGCGCAGTAATTTTTGGAAATTGGCAGGAAATTTATCCAAACGCTCACGCACTTGTGGCCAAAAATTTTCAGGATTACAGGCGTATTCGTGCAGGCGCACAAAACGATCAGGATCGCTAACGTTAAGAGCTTCTTCGGTATTGATTTCGCTAACGGCAACACTGAGGGAGTCATTCCAAAAATCGTAGAAGGAAGTGCTCATGTCGCGGGCACTTTTTCCCAAAAGCAAAACATCGCGATCGCGGAAATTATACTCATGATCGTAATCGAAATACTCATCAGCAATATTGCGTCCGCCTGTTATGGCTACCTTATTATCAACTATGAAAGTTTTGTTGTGCATGCGCTGGTTCGCAGAACGGAAATCGGTGGTGAACTTCTTAATCTTACTGAAAATGTTCTTCCCCAAGTTTACTCCGGGGTTGTAGATTTTGATGGTGATGTTTTCATGGGAGTCTAGGGTTAGAATATCTTGAATGCCCGTGTTTACCATAATGTCATCCACAAGAATGTTCACTTTCACACCGCGGTCTGCCGCTCTTACCAAATAATCGCAAGCGATTAGGCCAATATTATCGGTAGAGAAAATAAAGTATTGAATATTAATGCTTTCCTCGGCGTATTCGGTAAACCAAGCACGTGTTACCATGGAGCCCGCACCATCTTCTAAAGGGTAAACGCCCGTTTGGTTTAGCATTAAATCTTCTATCTCTGCTAATTCTGCACTGAGGGATAGGGAGTCCATGCGCTGAATATCTGCACAGTAATTTGATTTTGTGTCTGGAATAAGGTCCGCGGGCTCTGAGCAAGCAAAAAGGACCATTAGAAGGAGAAAGGTAGGAATGCGCATCTATGAAAAAAATATAAAGGGAGGCCTAAGGTAAGAATGTTCGCCATAGTGTCTGGGGGGAGACTAATAGCGAACATTCATAGTCCTCATTTAGAGAGCTGAATTCGACTAAAAATTTGCTTCTCCGATTAGAGGGAATCAACAGGGTCTTCGAGCTTGTCAATTACTTTCGTGTCGCGGGTGTTTTTTTGCACTGCGATTGCCGAAAATAAGGCGAGAGTAAAGGCCATTCCGTAAAAGCCTTTCTCACTTAAAAGTAGATCTGCATTCCATAAGCCGATTACTAAAAGCAGCACTGAAGCGATGGTGGTAAACCAGCTTACGCCATAATAGATGTCGGTTACCTCAATGTCTTCGGCACGATCGCGCACACATTTTTGTACCGAGATGGCCGAGAAAAGGCCAAATAAAATTACTGTGAAATAATAGCCTTGCTCATTAAGCATCATATCGGAATTCCACAAACCGATACAATAGGAAACCAGTCCTATTCCTAAGCTAAACCAAGAAGCGCCAATAAAGGCAGCGCTAGGTCTAATTCCGTGAAAGTCGTTTTTTGCTTTTTTAGTCTTTGTTCCTGTTGACTCGTTTTCAAACATGATAATGTTGTTTTTAATTCTGAGGCAAAGATGTGGCGAGCAGCGGCGCCGATAAAACTAAAATTGATACATTTATTGCGATATATTTAACAGGAAATTGGAAGTTTCAAAGAAATTAAAAGGGTAATGCCTAAAAAAAAGCACGATATATGATTGCGATAAAAGATTTAATTGCCATTCAAAGTGAAAAGGATCAAGTGGCATTTATTCGTTATGTGGAAGGGAGAAATAAGCGGCATGATACCCGTAATGTTGGGCTTTATAAGGCTTTTTTAAAGGATGAGGAAGAACAAATCTTGCGTGAAATTGGCGCCAATGCTTTTGGCTCTTTAAAGAAAAGACTCTGCGATCAATTAATAGAATTTACGGGTGGACAGCTCCTTTCACAGGAGTTTACAGAGGAAAATGAAGTTCTAAAACTGATTGCTTTAGCGCGGAAGCTTTTTGAAAATAATCAGATAAAAACCGGTTATACCCTTTTAAAGCGCGCGGAAAAAATTGCCCTTAGTCTTGATCTTTTCGCCCAATTAAATGAAATCTACCATCTCTTAATTGAGCACTCGCACAAAATTGAAGGCTTAGACCAAGGCAAGCTTTTTACAAAGTTGGAAAAGAATAATGCCCAGTTTATTGCCGAAGAGCGATTGAGTATTTTATACGCTAGTATGCAGAAGCATTTTAATTCGAAGCTTCACGGTGAAATGCTAGGTTCCTTGGAAAGTATTTATGAAAAGGCTTTGCTAAAATTTGGTATTTCTACCGAGCTGGCTTTTAGCTTTCGCGCTCTAAATCAGTTATGTGTGCTTTCTGACTTATTTGCTTCTCAAACTAAAAACTACCATGGCTTAGATCTGTTTTTCGAGGCGAAGATTGCCGAATTACAAGGCAGTGCCAAGGATAACGAAAAGAGCTTGCCTTATCATTTATCCTTACTCTATGGCATGAGTACCATTTATTTTCGGAAAAACCAGTTGGCGAGAAGTAGAGCTTATTTAGAGCAGATGTTTCAACAAATGCAGCGCTATCAAAAAAAGCACTTTACTATTTGGGAAGCGCGTTATGTGAACCTCTTAGCTTTAAATTTAAATTTCTCAGCCCAGCCTGTAAAGGCGCAAGAGCTATTGACGGACTGTCTAAAAAACTCATCCTTAAATGAAAGGGAAACAGCCCTTCTGCAGCTAAGCTTGGGCATGATTTACTTCCAACAGGGCGATTTAAAAGAGGTGAAAAAAATTATCGCCTCCTTTCAGAAAAGAGATATTTGGTATTTACGCTACATGGGCAATGAATGGCTTTTTAATTACAAGGCAATGGAGATTTTACTTCATTTCGATTTGGGTAACGACCAATTAGTAGAATCACGCATATTGAGCTTTCAGCGCATTTTTGCGAGGCATTCCATAGGAGATAAAAGTAATCCCCTTTGGCCTTTTTTAAAGCTGGTGAAATCTGCCCTTTTCTATCCCGAATATATCAGCAGCCCCGCTTTCGCAGAAAAGGTAGAAGATTCTATCCCCTGGAAGGGAGAAGAGGAGGACTTTTTTAACCGTTGCTTTTACGCTTGGTTAAAAGCAAAGATGTTAAAGCAGCCGGTTTATGAGACGACTTTAAATCTACTAAAGGAGCAGCCTCCATGCTAAGTCAAAAAAAAACGACCCAGATAACTCTGAGTCGTTCATTCTATTAATTCTCATCTGTGCAAGCGCCTAAAACTCTGCGTTACCAGGAGTTCTCGGGAAAGGTATTACATCGCGAATATTGGTCATACCGCTTACGAATAGCACTAAGCGCTCGAAGCCTAAACCAAAGCCACTGTGTACACAGGTACCGAATTTACGCGTATCTAGGTACCACTGTAATTCTTCGGGATCGATGCTAAATTCCTTCATTTTTTGGAGCAGGACGTCGTGACGTTCTTCCCGCTGAGAGCCACCTACAATTTCACCAATACCAGGGAAGAGGATGTCCATGGCACGCACGGTTTTTCCATCTTCGTTTAGGCGCATATAAAAGGCTTTAATATTCGCGGGGTAATCGAATAAAATTACCGGCGCATTAAAGTGCTGCACTAAGAACTTCTCGTGCTCACTCTGTAAGTCAGCGCCCCATTCTTCGATGATGTATTTAAACTTCTTCTTTTTGTTAGGCTTCGAGTTGCGTAATATATCAATTGCCTCGGTATAGCTCACTCTGCGGAAGTTATTGTCGGCCACAAACTGCAGTTTCTCGCGCAAAGGCAAGGCGCTGCGTTCGTTTTGAGGCTTCATTTTTTCTTCTTCTACTAAGCGAGATTCTAAGAACTCTAAATCGTGTTTGCAGTTTTCGAGTGCATAGGTAATAACGTATTTTAAAAAGTCTTCCGCTAGATCCATATTGCTATTTAAATCTGCGAAAGCCACTTCCGGCTCAATCATCCAAAATTCGGCAAGATGACGACTGGTATTGGAGTTTTCCGCCCTAAAAGTGGGTCCGAAAGTGTAGACCTTACTAAGCGCTAAGGCGCCCAATTCCGCTTCAAGCTGTCCTGATACGGTAAGATTGGTCTCTTTGGCAAAAAAGTCTTGACTGTAATCGATGCTGCCATCTTCCTTTAAGGGAGGGTTTTTCTTGTCTAAAACCGAAACATTAAACATCTCGCCCGCTCCTTCGGCGTCGCTGCCCGTAATAATTGGGGTATGCATCCAAAAGAAGTTGTTCTTATTAAAGTATTCGTGTACGGCAAAAGAAAGGCTGTGACGCAAACGCATTACTGCACCAAAAGTGTTGGTACGCATTCTTAAATGCGCGTTTTCTCGTAAAAACTCCATGGAGTGTTTTTTAGGTTGTAGCGGATATTCTTCCGCATTACTATCGCCTAAAACTTCCAAAGATTCTACTAGAAGTTCTACGTCTTGACCTTTGCCTTGGGAGCTAACTAAATCGCCACTTATCGCCAAGGCGGCTCCAGTGGTGATTCGCTTTAGCAGGGCTTCGTCAAACTTCTCGAAGTCAACTACCGCTTGCAAAGTTCTTATGGTACTACCATCGCTTAAAGCAATAAAACGATTGCTACGAAAGGTTCTTACCCAGCCTTTTATACTATGGCTTGTGCCGATGGGTTTTTGATCGAGTATATCTTTTATTAGGAGCATGTTGTCTTTTCTAATTGGTGGCAAAGGTCAAAATTTTTCGCTTGCAATGGAATGAAATGTTAAGAAACCATTAAACTAAGAAACTTTTTAAGTTACATAGTTTCCGCGTGTAAACTTTTTATACTTTTGCGGCCGCATGGAGAAAATCGAAAAGGAAATATTAACACGCTCAGTGTCTTTGTTTAACCGTTATGGTTTGCGACCTGTAACCATGGATGATATAGCGAAAGACCTAAGCATTTCAAAAAAAACGCTGTACAAGTACTTTGCGAATAAGGAGGAATTAGTGCGCAAAGGCGTGAATGAATCGTTCGCTTCTATTAGCAGTCGCATGCTGGCCTTACTCGATTATAAAGATGGAAATGCCATTGATATGCTATTCCAAATGGATGCACAAATCTGCGTAAGCATAGAAGAGCACGACCCGAGCATACAGTTTCAATTGGAGCGCTATTACCCCGAGGTAAGTGCCTCCTTAGAGAAGCGCAAACGTGAAATAATCTTTCGTTTAATAACAGAGAATATCAAACGCGGCAAAGAAGAGGGCATTTACCGCGAGGAGTTGAATGCAGAAATCGTAAGCTTCCTATACTACAGTAGAGCGCGCTTAATGCTGCAAGAAGAAAGTTTCTTTGAACAAAGTAAATGGTCAATTACCGAAATAATGCGTGAAATTCTAATCTACCATATCCGTGGTATCGCTTCTGCAGATGGGATAGAATACCTCGACTACAAACTAAAGAACAATAGCTAATTATATGAAATTAATGTATCCCAGCCTTTTGCTAGGCCTATTACTAAGCAGTGGCATTATGGCTCAGGCAGATGCGACTCGCTTTAGCCTTGCCGAAGCAGAAGACTATGCGGCACAGCATGCTTATACTGTGCAAGACAAAGTTTTAGAGTTCGAAAAGGCTAAAAAAACCATTACCGAAACAGCCGCAATGGGCTTGCCGCAGATTAGCGCTTCATTCGGTTATTCCTACAATGCGCAAATTCCCGAGTCACCTATTCCTGCTCGCTTCTTCGACCCTAACGCACCAGAAGGAGAGTTTGCTACGGTTGCCTTTGGAGTAGCGCATCAAAACCAAGCACAAATTCAGGTAAACCAATTACTGTTAGATGGTTCTTACTTTGTGGCTTTGCAAGCTTCTAAAGTTTTTAAAGAGACCAAAAGGCTCGATAAAGAGCAAGCAGAAATTGAAGCACGTAAAAATGTAGCGCAGAGCTATTATGGGGTTTTGGTAGCGCAAAAAACCAAGGGGATTTTAGAGAAAAACCTGAAAGTTCTGAGCGATAATTTTAGAGAAACGCGCAAGCTTTACGAAAATGGCTTTTTAGAGGATCAAGATGTGGATCAGTTAGAATTACTGATTAATAATCTTCAGAATAACATTAGTAATACCGAACGTCAGTTAGACTTAGCTTACCAATTGTTAAAGTTTAATATGGGTATGCCTTTAGATAAGTCCATAGAGCTAAGCACCAGCTTAGAGGAATTAATTACGCCTGCGCAAATTGCGGTGGGACTTAGCTTGGATAGCTTTAATGTTGAAAATCATATTACCTATCGCAGTACCTTGGCAAATGAACGTGCAGCGCAATTATCACTAGCCAACGAAAAGGCAAAATACTATCCTTCCTTAGGTGCATTTGCAACCCATAGCCAGAGTAACTTCGGCAATGAGTTTAACGATGTATTTAATTTTAATACCTACTGGATTCCAGGAACAACCATCGGCGCAAGCCTAAGCTGGAATGTTTTTACGGGCTTAGCTCGTCACGCCAAAGTGCAAAAAGCCAAAATTGATGTGGATCGTATTAGCGTGGCAAAAGAGGCCACCGAAGGTCAATTAGATCTTGCTTACGAAAGAGCTTCCAGCGACTATAAGTTTGCCATTGACAATTATAATAATCAACTACGCAACTTAGAATTAAGCGAGAAAATCCGCAATAGAACCCTTCTTAAATACAAAGAAGGTTTGAGCAGCAGCCTCGAATTAAGCCAATCGGAAAACCAATTATTACAAACACAAACCAATTATATCAACGCCATTTTAAACGCCTTAAACTCTAAGGAAGCTTTAGAGTACGCTTTGGGTAAATAAAACAAGACAAAACATGAAAAAAGTAATCTACATATTCACAGCCATTAGCTTATTTGCCGCCTGCAACCAGGAGCCTAGCTTGGAGGATTTAAAAGGAGAGCTCTCCGCTGCTCAATCTGAAATGGGCGCTTTACAAGTGGCAATCGATTCTTTGGAGAAGAAAATCGCCAGACTGGATACCAATCGCGTGGCTGAGCCAGTGAAATTGGTACCCGTGCAAGTGCGCGCCATCGCTACGCAAAATTTCGAGCATTTTGTAAAAGTTTCAGGTTTAGTAAGCAGTAAGCAAAATGTTATGCTTAGCGCAGAAGGTAATGGCCGTGTAATTAGTATTGATGCTAAAGAAGGGGATCGTGTAAGTGCTGGACAAGTAATTATTCGCCTAGAAAATGATTTTATCAGCAGCCAATTAGCCGAAGCAAAAGCAGGCTATAAGCTGGCTAAAACCACCTTCGAACGTCGAGCACGTTTATGGAAAGATAGCATTGGCTCGGAAATAGAATACCTAAATGCAGAAACTAATTTCCTTTCTTCTAAAGATCGCTTAGCGCAAGTAGAAGCCCAATTGGAAAACAGCAAAATTATTGCTCCCGTAAGTGGTGTGGTTGATAATATTACCGTAAACAAAGGCGAGTTTGTAGGCGTAGGTACGCCGGTAGTGCGCATCGTTGATTTAAATAATCTTGAGGTAGAAACTGACCTTTCAGAAAACTACTTGAAGGCCATTAAAAAAGGCGATCCGGTACAAGTAAGCATTCCTGCCTTAGGTTTAAATCAGGAAGAGAAAATAATTTTCACCAGCCAATTTATTAAACCCGAAAACCGCAGCTTTACCGTAAAAGTAGCTTTGGATAATAAAAATGCGATGATTAAGCCTAACCTATTAGCGGAGCTTACTTTTAAAGATTACCAAAACGATTCGGCTTTTGTAGTTCCTTCTATTGCGGTTAAAAAAGATTTGAAAGGTAATTATGTGTACACCGTAGTAAGTGATGCCAAAGGGAATGTGGTGAAGAAACGCTACATCACTACTGGTTACTCTTTTTCGGATAAAAGTGAGATCACCTCCGGTCTAAGCACCGGCGAACAAGTAATTATTGCGGGCTTCAACGAAGTGTCGGAAGGACAAGAAGTAAGCGTACAATAATATATTCTCAACAAGATTATGGCTAATAAAACCAATAGAAACTTCGGACTAAGCACTTTGTCGCTGCGCAATAGCATCAGTGTGTTTATCCTCTCGGCCCTCCTTATCCTTTTTGGGGTGTATTCTTACATCACCATGCCCAAGGAGTCTTTCCCCGAGATTGTGTTCCCGCTTATTTACGTGCAAACACCTTATCCTGGTAATACGCCCGTAGATATCGAAAACCTTATTACACGCCCTCTCGAAAAGGAGATTAAAAGTGTAAATGGAATTAAAAACCTTAATTCCGAATCGGTTCAGGATGTAAGTATCATTAACGTTGAGTTTAACATTGACGTGGATACGGAAAAGGCTTTGCAAGATGTTAAAGATGCGGTAGACCGTGCCATGAGTGACCTTCCATCCGATTTGGATCAAGATCCCGTGGTTTTAGACATCGACCTTAGTCGAGTACCCATCTTAAATATTAACCTTTCGGGAGATTACTCCATCGACGATTTGGTAGATTATGCCGAGTATTTACAAGATGAAATTGAAGAGTTGGGTGAAATCTCGGAAGCCACCATTACTGGTGATAAAGAGAAAGAAGTACAGGTAAATATCGATTTGCCAAAAATGCAAGCCAATGAGCTTAGCTTTAATGATGTGCAAAGTGCCTTAGCTTCGGAAAACATCAATATTGGAGCAGGTGATATCTTGTTGGGTAAAACGCGTCGCAGTATTCGTACAGATGCCGAGTTTACGAGCATGAACGAAATTCGCAATGTAATTGTGAAGCATGAAAAGGGCAATATTGTATATTTAAAAGACATTGCCGATGTTCTTTTTACCTATAAAGAAGTGGAGAGTTTTGCCCGTTTAGGCGGCGAGTCGGTGGTTTCCTTAAACGTAATTAAAAAGAGTGGTGAAAACCTATTGGATGCAACCGATAAAATTCGCGCTCTTATCGCTCTAGCCAAGAAAGATATTTTACCAGAAGGCTTGCGTATTACTATCACCAACGATCAAAGTAAACAAACGCGTAATCAGCTGGCCAACTTAGAAAACTCGATTATTTCAGGGGTAATTCTAGTAGTAATTACGCTCTTATTCTTCTTAGGTTTACGTAATGCCACTTTCGTGGGATTGAGTATTCCTTTCTCCATGTTTATTAGTTTCTTGGTGCTGAGCGCGCTGGGAGTAAGCTTAAACTTCATCGTACTCTTTTCGCTAATTCTAGCACTGGGGATGCTGGTGGATAATGCTATTGTAACCATTGAGAATATATACCGTCTTTACGCCGATGAAGGCTATTCCGCTTTCGAAGCCGCCCGCCAGGGAGTGGGTGAAGTCGCCGTACCTATTATTAGTTCTACGGCCACCACTTTAGCGGCTTTTTTCCCTCTTTTATTTTGGGATGATATTATCGGTGAGTTTATGGGCTATTTACCGCGTACGCTGATTATCGTATTAGGTTCTTCCCTTTTCGTGGCGCTTGTTATCAATCCAGTTATTGCTTCGGTATTTATGAAGAAGCAAGATTTGGATAAGAAGGTAAACCATAAGAAAGCCATTATTTTTACCGCCATATTCTTGGTACTAGGGATATTGCTTTTATTAGGTGATAACACCATTTCGGGTAATCTAATGTTAACCATTTCAGGAGGAGTCTTGCTTTTCAGCTATCTCTTAACTCCGCTTTCTGCTTGGTTCCAAAAGGTGGTTTTACCGCGCTTAGAAAAAGTATACGCTGTAAGTTTAAAGTACTCTTTAAGTGGCATTCGTCCTTACTTAATTATATTGGGTACAGTAGTTTTAATGTTTGTTTCGATTGGCTTTTACTTTTCCTCCAACCCAAAGGTTGAGTTCTTTCCCGTAAACGAACCCAATTACATTAATGTATTTGTTGAGGTTCCCTTGGGTACGGATGTACTAGCGACAGATAGTGTTACACAAAGAGTAGAAAAACGATTAAATGAGGTGTTAGCGCCTTATTCTGATCTAGTTGAAAGTGTGGTAACTAACGTTGGTGCTGAAACCGCTAGTCAAAATGAATTAGGCGGTGGCGGCGGTGGCCAAAATACGCCTAACAAAGCGCGTATCACAGTTTCTTTTGTAGAGTACGAATTCCGTAATGAAGTACGTACTACGGATATTCAACGTGAAGTAACAGATCAGTTGAATAACTGGTTACCAGGCGTTACCATTAGCGTAGAGAAGGAAAATAACGGACCGCCTGTAGGTAGAGACATCAGCCTTGAGCTCACCGGAACCGATTTCGATGTATTATTGGCATCTGCGGAAGCAATAAAACAAAAGGTTGACCGCTCAGGCATTGAGGGTATTGAAAACTTGCAAATTGACTTGGAGACCAATAAGCCTGAGCTTTTGGTAAAGATTAATCGCGATCATGCACGTCGTTTAGGTGTAAGCACCCAGCAAGTGGCGCTAGCTTTACGTACGGCTTTATACGGTTCGGAAGCGAGTAAATACAAAGAAGGAGAAGATGATTATCCGATTGAGGTGCGCCTTAAACGCGAGTATCGTTACGATGTCGCTAGTTTGATGAACCAATTGGTAACTTTCCGTTCGCAAGCCAGCGGCCAAATTGTTCAGGTTCCCATTTCGGCTGTAGCGAGCTATGAATTTAACTCTTCCTATAATTCCATTAAGCGAAAAGATAGTGAGCGTTTGGTGACGGTTTATTCGAATGTAGTAGAAGGCTTCAACAAAACGGAAATCAATAACTCAATTAAAGAGTTATTAAAAGGCCAAGAACTTCCCCAAGGTTACAATCTTAAATTTGGGGGTTCTCAAGAAGAGCAAGAGGAAAGTGGAGCTTTCTTAGTTAATGCCTTATTAATTGCTATTTCCTTAATTAGTATTATTCTCGTTTCACAATTTAACTCAGCCAGCAAGCCCTTTATCATCATTTTAACCGTACTCTTCAGTACCATTGGTGTATTTTTAGGATTGGGTATTTTCCAAATGGAGTTTGTGGTAATTATGACCGGTATTGGTATTGTTTCCCTTGCGGGGATTGTTGTAAATAATGGGATCGTTCTTATTGATTTTATTGAGCTTAGCCGAAATCGTTTACGCGAAAAACTGGGTTTAGAAGACAAAGAAGAACTGGATGACACGCACTTGGTGGAAGCGATTGAACTGGGTGGTATGACCAGATTACGTCCTGTATTACTAACCGCCATTACCACGGTATTAGGTCTTTTACCTTTAGCGGTGGGTTTAAATATCGACTTTATCGGTCTCTTAGATAATAGAGGCGCCAATATTTACTTTGGTGGAGATAACGCCATCTTCTGGAGCCCAATGGCTTGGACGGTAATCTTCGGATTAGTATTTGCGACCTTCTTAACCCTTATTGTGGTGCCGGTTATGTACCTTTTATTAGAGCGCCTGAACCGTTGGTTTAGGAAAGTAATAAAGTTTGCCTAATAGAAATACGATAGATTGAATTAGTAGAGCCCCGCTGGAAACAGCGGGGTTCGTTGTTTATAAACTAACTTTATATCAAACTCAGGATTAAATTGTGAATTTCGGTTTAATTAATTCAACGGTTTTTTTTCTCCGTTAACAGATATTAACTTGCCCCGAAATAATCGCTACTATTTTGATATCTGCTTCCTTAAAATCTCACCGCATTAGGCAAAGTGTGAAAATTTCCTATTTACGTAAGGCTAGTTTAAAGTTTTACGTACTAGGTTTAATACTAATTATAAAGGCTAGTGCGACCTTGTTTGCGCAAGGTTTACCAGCGCAAGATTTTAGCCACGACTATTTTCCTATTCAAGCCGTGGGTGAGGTGCCTTTCGATTTCATCAATCATTGGTATGCTTTTGATGATTTTCATGACCAGGAAAAATCCATTGAGAATTATCAAATTAATCAGTATTACAGTACACGATCGTTGGTTAATAGTGGCAAGTTTTCTTTTGGTGACCCTGTTACGAATTATCTTGAAGGTATTAAAAATGAGCTACTAAAAGACGATCAAGAACTGGCCGACACCATCCGAATTTACCTTTATCGTGGCGCCAGCCCTGGTTTAGGCTTTATGATGTCAACAGGTATGATTGGTATAAGCAACGGACTTATTGCCAGCCTAGGCTCTAAAGCAGAGCTAGCCTTTGTAATTGCTCATGAAATTGCCCATTTTAAATTAAGTCATGCTTGGGAATCGTATTCGCAGGGAAAGCTTAATGAGGATGATTTAGATAAGGTAGAGCTAATTGAGAACCAGCTTATACGCAGTAAAAAGCAAGAGGGCGAAGCAGATTCTTTAGGCCTAATTATTTTTAAAAACGCAGGCTATGAGACTCCGGCAGCGATAGATTGCCTAAAGCATCTGTATGAAACCTATCATCCCTTTGGGCGCTGTGATGTAGATGCGGATTTATTCCAATTGGAGAATGATTTTAGACTACCGCAGTTTTACTTGCGCGAAAAGGTAGATCCTATCGCAACCGACTACAGCTATCAAGATCGGCGACACACGCACCCCAATATTGAAAAGCGCATCAGTTTAATTGAGGCAATGGATAAAAATGCGACAAGTAGTCCATCTTCCGCTTCGGCAGATGTAGAATTTAATGCCATTCAGGAATTGTGTAAAATGGAAACGGTGCACTGGCAGGTTTTGGAGCGCGACTATCTTAATGCTTTTTACAATTCGAATTGCCTCTTACAGAAGTACCCGCAAAACCGCTTTTTACGGAAGTCTAATATACGCGCGGTTTACGGCATGGTGGTTTTAAAAGTGGCTAACCGAAGAATTAATGATTTATTAGTAGATCCAAAGCGTATACCAGGACCAGTACAAGAGCTACATCATTTATTACGCAATTTTAACACGCCCCAATTGGTAGCCCTTAGCCGGACAAAGGTTTTAGATTATTTGCAGCAGTTTCCGGAAGATCAGGAGGTACATGAAATACTGCGTAATATCAACCGCATTTTGCAGGAGGACCCCTCCATGCGCGATATTTACGCGACCCTTTTGAAGCCAAAGCCCGATTTAAATCCGATTTTAGACTCTTCCTTAACCGAGAGGCAGAAGCACATTAAGTTAAAGTACCAATTAGCCGATTTTTACCTCTATCTACTGGCCGATTTAAGCGATAGTGCAAGCATTAGCAATTTTATAAAGCCCTACAAAGGCATAAAAGATAGCTTGGCCTTAGTGAACCAACTTAAAGAGGATCCCTACAATTTCAACCTCATTACTAAGGTCCCTGACAAGGTGGTTATGATCAGTCCTAATATATTTCCCTATGCGCGCGAGTTGTGGTTAATGGACTTTCAAACGGTACGTCAAATTGAAGTAGATGTAAAAGATCGTTTAGGCGAATATCGCGCTGCTAATGCAGCTAAGCTAGATATGTTGTATCGCTTAGAGTGGGAGAGAACTAGTGTGGCCGATTACAATCGCATGAGCGCGGTGAAAGCTCTAGTTCAGGAGGCTGAAGACTTTAATCACTTTGGTTATTCCACCGCTCGCTCTCATCAAAAGTATTTATTTAAAGAGGGACCCTTGGAATATCTCACTTTAAGTGATGCACTTTATAATATCGATGGTTCCGATTGGTATCGTTTCCGCTTATTTAATATGAAAACTGGTGCTATGCTTTATCAAAGAGAGGATAAAAAAGGATCCGAAATAAGCGATCGAGAAATTGCGAACGGAATTATGGATGATTTACAAGAAATAGGCTTATTAGAAAGATAAGGCGTTTTTTGGAGCTTGTACCTAAGTATTCCATGTACGAAGTCAACAAAAATTTTTCTGGAAATACGATGATAAAAAACCCAAATATGCTAAAGCAATTTACTAAAGCAATAGCAAGCTTCATTCTCCTATTTTCAGCCTTAGCGCTACAGGCTCAGAAAACAGAGTTTGAAACCATCGGTATTGTTCCTGAATCTAAGCGAGACTTCAATAAAGTCTTGAATTTTTTTGAATTTGAGGAGAGCTATGTGGTTTTAAATTCACCTAAAACAAATGCAAAAGAACTGTTTTTTGTAGATAAAAAGTCAGGCGCGGTTTTGAAGGAATCTGAGCTAGAAGATTATTTCATGACCGGGGTAGGAATGGGAATAATAAAGAACCAGTTTGTAATTATTGGCTTGGAACCGGAAGAGGATGAGTTTTATAACAATGTGGTCTATTATTGTTTTAATCCGAAAGGAGAGCTGCTTAAAAAAGGAGTCCTTCTGAAAGAAATGGCAGCCAAAGGTCAGCTACGCGAAAAGGCCCAAGCGTATTTCGATCCCAAGGGTAATTTCTTGGTCCTTAAATCGAAGAAGGAATCGGAACCTGAAACAATTTACACAGCGGCCTTTGATGCCGAACTATCCCTGCTCAATGAAACGAATGAAACTTTTCAAAGCGTAAAACAAGTGGATAAAAGCCTTCAGGCGGCTAAGCAAGAGTTGGTTTTTGACGAGGAAGGCAATTTCTTTTCCCTTGCGGAAGATAGAAGCGGCATTCGTTTAGCGCAAAGGATAGATGGCTACACTAGCCTAAAGATCAGAATGAATTTTGATGCCTTAGGTTTAGGAGAAGGGTTGGGCTTGGTCCACTTAAATAAGCTTAATCAGGATAGCCTATTGATTAGCGCCTTAGTAATGAAAGAAGGCGAGCCAGAAAGAGAGTATTCCTATGTGGGGATTGGCAAACTCAAATTTTTCAACCTATTGGGCTACTACAATATGCTCTATAGTATTTATGATCAAGAGCTAATTTCGGAGAAGATTGTTTATTTCTCAGAGGAAGAGATGAAGGCATGGCCTCTAACCCATACCGCCGCAGAAAAATATCGGGTATCTTTTTCGCAAAGTTTCGACCAGCGGATTCTGCCCCTAGAAAATAGCAATTATCTATCCATTACAGAGCATCGCAACCTAATCTTGGATAGCTTTATTCGTGATTTTCTAATCATAACCCGACATGAGGCTAATGGCGATATCATTTGGACGAAGAATATCGCAAAGTATCAAGGGACACCTTCAGAAATCAACTACCAGAATTACTATTTTTTCACGAGCTTCAGTTCAGTAATCGCAGATCAACAAATAAAGTTAATTTTTAGTCAAAGAAATGATACGACTAGAGGCAATATTATTAATAAGCCTCAAATTTCGGTCATGACAAAAAGAGATATGAAGAAAGCTCAGCATAAAATCATATCCATAGATTTAAAAACAGGTGAAACCCTTACAGAAGAGCTGGCAAATTATGAAGAGAATTACCCGCGATTTCTGCGTGGCGAGTTTAGTGAAGACCTATTTCCAGCGGGCCCTTATATCTTGATGCGCGATTTCGAATTAGACCGCGACGTGGTGGTTAAGCTTAAATAACTAATTAAAACAATCAACCCTATTATGAAAAGCAAATGGCTTAAAGTTATTTTTTATTCTCTTGTTCTTAGTTCAGCACTTAGTGCTCAAAAAACAGAGTTTGAAACAGTTTTGCAAGTACCCGATTCAGACAGGATGTCAAACAAAGTTTTGAATATTTTTGATTTAACAGATAGTTATGCAGTGTGGAATTTACGCAAGACCACCAAAGAGGAACTTTTTTTTATTGATAAAAACACGGGTGCTACTTTAAACAGTTTCAGCGTTGAAGACGTAGCGCTTGAAGACGTTGTGGGACTCGGAGTTCTAAAGGGGGACTTGATCATTATTAGTTTAAAATCGAGACAGCAGGTTGCATTTGTGAGGTTTAATGCCAAAGGAGAAAAAGTTGGCGCAGGAAATCTTGGTCTAAAGGCAAGTTCCAAGCGCTTTCTCCCCGAGGCTGCGCTTGCATATTTTGACCCTAGTGGAAATTACCTTTTGATTTTTGCCCAAGCAATCACTAATGATAAAACGTCCCATTCTAGCCTTTTCGACGCTAATCTTAATTTAATAGGAGAAAGTGACGAGACTTACGAAAATGGGAAAAGCGTAGTAAACAAGGTTTTCGAAATAGCCTATACGCCGCCAGCTTTAATTGATGATGAAGGCAATGTGTTTTCAATGGCGATGGATGGTAAAAGCCTTCTTATTGCACAAAGGGTAAATAGTTATGCAACCATTAAAATAAACTTTAAGAAAGACCTCATTTCAGTAGGGGAGTTTATTGGAAATATTCAATTAGACCGTTTAAATACAGACACTATTCTAGTTAGCGGCTTGATTTTGAAAGATACCGAACCCGAGGATTACGCCAATAGAAAACCAGGTACCTACAAGTACTACGAGCTTTTAGGTCATTATAACATGCTTATCAATAGTTTTAATCAGGAGTTAATATCAGAAAATGTTTATTATTTTCCCTTGTCAGAGAAACAAGCCTGGCCAAAATCATACACCGCTGTGCAAGAAAGGTATAAATCAGCGGTTCAGTTTTATGATAAAAGAGTATTTACCTTGGCTAATAGTGATTACCTCACCATTGTAGAGCACCAGAATAAAGCCTTAGTAGGAGGGGATCTTAGAGACTTCCTTATCGTTAGTCGCCATGGTGCTAATGGAGAAATATTGTGGACAAAGACGGTTGATAAATTTCAGGCTGTCAGCAATGACATTGGTTATGAGAGCTATTACTTTTTCTCCGGTTTTAGTTCCATTATTTCGGGAAATCAACTCAAGCTTATTTTTAATCAAAGGCAAGATGATAAATATTCAGGAGAAAAACACATCAGTGCAAATCTTATATTTCCTTTCGATTTAAAAAGAGCCGATCAAAAAATCCTCTCCTTCGATTTAAATACGGGTGAGCTCCTATCGCAGGAAATAAGCAATTATGAAGAAACAGAGCCTCGATTCTTAAAAGCTCGCTTTAGTGAAGATCGCTACCCTACAGGCCCCTATATGATTATGCGCGATTTCGATTTGGATTGTGACCTAGTAGTGAAATTAAAAGAATAGAGATTTTAACGAGTGGGCAAATTTCGCGGCTCTGACTATCCGGGCAAAGCCACCTCAATTAAAACCATTCCTAAGCGCGGCGTTTATTCACGGCCAAGATTTACCTTTGCCGGCCATGAGTGATTTGCTAAAAACGTATCAAGGAGTGGATTCCTTAAGGTCTTTGCCGCCGGCCGAGCTCCCCGCTTTTTGCGAGGAGTTACGCCGTTTTGCCCAGGTGGAAGGCCAAGGTAAAAAGGGTCACCTTCTCTCCAGTTTAGGGGTAGCCGAGCTGAGCGTGGCTTTGCACTATCATTTCAATACTCCACAAGATATTCTCGTTTGGGATGTGGGGCATCAAGCGTATTTCCATAAAATTATTACCGGTCGTAAAGAGGGCTTTCGCCAAAATCGCCAGAAAGAGGGTTTATCGGGTTTTACTAATCGCTTCGAGAGTGACTTCGATCCATTTGGGGCAGGGCATTCTTCTACCGCACCTTCGGCTATTGCTGGTTTTTGGAAGGCGGCTCAACTGAAAAAGGAAAAGGCTGAATTTATAGCCGTAATTGGCGACGGTGCTTTTACCGGCGGCATGAGCTTCGAAGCCTTAAACTACTTAGGTCAAGAGCAGGCCGATGTGTGGATTATTCTTAACGATAATGGCATAAGCATCGACGAAAATGTGGGCGCCCTGAAAGAGTTTGGTCGCTATCAAAGTATGGCAGAAAGTCTGGGCTTCCATTATTTTCACCTAAACGAGGCTAACTCTATTCCCGCTCTTTTGTCCGCTTTCGCAGATGCGCAAGAAATAAAAGGACCGAAATTTTTACACCTTAAAACTTCGAAGGGAAAAGGCCTACTAAAGGTATCTAGCCCCCGAGCGGAAGAAAGGGTTGTAACAACTAGCTTTCAGGACGTGGTAGAAGCGAGCCTAATGGCAGAGTTTACTAGTAATGATAACTTGGTGCTTCTGAGCCCCGCCATGTTAGCAGGAGCGCAGCTAAATAGCCTTAAAGCGGCCTTTCCTACTAGGGTTATTGATGTGGGCATTGCTGAACAGCACGTAGTGACTATGGCGGCTGCAATGGCCGCGTCAGGATTAAAACCTATTGTTCATATTTACAGCACTTTCGCCCAAAGAGCCATCGACCAAATTATTCACGATGTAGCCTTACAAAAGTTGGCGCCCGTTTTTTTAATTGACCGTGCGGGTTTAGTAGGAGAAGATGGCCCGACGCATCATGGGGCTTTCGATATTAGCTTATTGAGCGCCGTTCCTAATCTGCGTATTGCGGCTCCCGCGGGAGAAAAGGCCCTACGGGAAATGATTTCTTGGTCGCGGGCGCAAGAGGAAGCCTGCTTTATCCGCTTTCCTAAAGACGATATTGATTTAAGCTACGAGCATTTGTGGAAATCCTATCGCCCGCATTGGTGGCAAAATAAAAAGCAGAAACTTATTTTGAGCTTTGGTTCTTTGGCGGCCCAAGCACAAGAAGCGGTACAAAATAGCGCCTTTGGTCATCTGCATCTGCCCATTTTAAAACCTTTCCCCGACGGAGATATTCTTGAACAGCTAAAGGAAAGCGAATTAATAATTTGCTTAGAAGAAAACACCTATGCCGGCGGTTTGGCAAGCAATTTAGCTCGCCTTAAAGCAGAGCATAGTTTAAGCTGCCAAATAAAAAGCATTTGTTTACCCGATTCTTTTATCGCTCACGCATCTCGCCAGGAGCAGTTGGAAGAATTAGGAATGACCGCTAGTGCCTTGAAGGAGTATTTAACTCATTTTTCCTAAAATCCGCGCAACGTATTTACCTACTACATCAAACTCTAAGTTTACGGGGTCGCCTGGTTTAAGATTGCGGAAACTCGTGTGCTCGTAGGTATAAGGGATAATGGCTACCGAAAACCAATCGTCTTCCGAATCTACCACAGTGAGACTAACGCCATTGATGGTGATAGAACCTTTTTCGACGGTAATATGATTGGGGTTTTTTGGATATTTAATTTTAAACTCCCAGCTACCGTCTTTTTCCTGCACCGAGTGGCAAGTTCCCATGGTATCTACATGTCCTTGCACAATGTGTCCGTCGAAGCGACCATTAGCAGACATACAGCGCTCTAAATTAACTTGATTACCCACTTTTAGGTGGCCCAAATTACTACGCTTTAAAGTTTCGTCAATGGCGGTTACCGTGTAGTTTTTACCATCAATAGCGATCACCGTTAGGCATACCCCATTATGCGCTAAGCTTTGGTCAATCTTTAGTTCATCTGTAAAAATAGATGAAAAAGTAAGGTGAAGATTCGTGCCTTCTGGACGCAGAGCCTCAAGTTGGCCCATGCTTTCTATAATTCCCGTAAACATAAATGTGATTATCTAAATAAGTGGACAAATCCGGTGGCAACTTGTTCGCTGGAATCGCCTAAACTTTCGGCGGTATAGCTGCAAACGTAATAGTAAACGCCTTCTGGTGCCGGTGCATTTAATTGCTGCGATTGCCCTGTCCAGCCGGGTGAAAGAAATTCTTCTACGCTTTTTGCTTCGTAAACCAAGCCGCCCCAGCGGTTGTAAATCTGAATTTCCAAGTCCTTAACTTGATCAATTTCAGTGGGTAAAAACTCATCGTTAATGCCATCATTATTGGGTGAAAATACATTGGGAAACCCTATGGTAAAACAACTTTGTATACAAACTTCGCTGCTTAAAGGGCTTTCATTATCGCTGCCACCAGGATCATTTCCGGCGTCATCTACCGCAGTGGCCGCATAACAACCAAATATAGGTGAGTCGCTCACAAATTTAATGGTAGAATCACCCTTTGTGGGGATGCTTAAAAAGGGTGTGTCGCCGAAACCGCCTGTGCCCGTGCGGAAGTAAATATTAATGCGCGCCACATCATTACTGCAATTGCCTAAATCTTGTAAACGCCAACTAAAGTAAATGGTATCGGGGCAAACATTGCGCAGGCTAAACTGAGGGGTGCAAGGCGCAATGGTATCGCGTGCTACATTGCAGCTAATCTGACTGCGGTTTAAAAGCGGCTGGGGTAAGCTATCACTCGCGGTATAGCGGCCCACACTTTTTACATAGTAGCAATAATTTTCGCCATTGGTTAAACCCGTATCGCGATAGCTGGGCGTAAAACTTTCGGCAATACTATCGAAGTTCCCGCTGCCACTAGGGTTTTCGCGATAAATTACGAAGCGATCATTTTGCCAAGGCGTTTTAAACTCAAAATCTAATTGCATACCGCCATCAAGTCCACTGGTTTTTAAATACACCGAGCTGGCCCTGCTAGAAGAGCCCACAAAATCGCGGTTAGGTCCAGCGTATAAATCGATGGTATACACGTAAGAGCTATCACGGGTATTCAGCCCTTGATCGTTGAACTGACCATTAACTAAACCGTTTTGCGTAGAAATTAATACGGCATTGCCCGTGTTTTCGGTGCTGCTGCGCTTCAACTCATATTGGTAAGGCGGAGGGAAAATTAAACTATCAAATTCGGGGGGAGCAATCCATTCGATGTCGATTTCGCCTGTTTGCGATGAGGTACTCGCCACATCCACTTTAGTAAGCATAGGGAGATTTAGCGGCAGGGCGGCACAAAACTCTTCCGACGCATAACTTTCGGCTTCATCGGCAAAATAGGCCACTACCATGTAGCAATAAAGCTTACCAGTTTCCACATTTTGATTGTCTAAATAGCTGCTTAGGGCCACGCCACTGCTTAGGGAGTCGATAAACTCATAACCTGTATAAGCGGGCACTCCAGTTTCACATTCACTTGGAACAAAGCCATAAGTACTTTCTCTACGATAAATTAAATAACCTTCGGCTTGCGCACAAATGCTAGGGTCCCAGTTTAAGCGTAGGGCTCTCCCCTCCGGTCCGGCCGATGGGTTCTGGGGGGCAGGGGCTACCACAGTAATTTCAGTCGTATATAAATCAGTTAGGGGAATATCGTTAAAAGCAGGGGCATCTTCGGCTTTAAAAGTTACTTGATAGGGTTGCTTGCGCACCAGGTCGCAAGTAGTGGCCCAATTAAAAAAGCCTGAAATAATAGGTAAACCGGTAGCACCGGAAAAGCTTGCGGCGGGATTAGTGATAAAGGGTCCGCCAAAAGCAGTTAGATCCACTACATCATTATCTTGGTCATCGGCCTGAACCACGAAATTTAAATTTGTCCCTGCTTCTACGCAGAAAGGGCCAATGGGTAATATTTCAGGGGGATTATTGGGGCAATCCTCAATGTCAATCTGTAAATCGCGGGTAACATAGCCGATGCGCACATAACGACCCTGTGCGTTTTTACGAAATTCTACAATTTCAAAAGCAAAATTATATTGCCCCACATTTTTAGGGACATCCCAATAAAATAAACCCGTGGTGGGGTCAATTTTTACCGAGTCTTGCACATATTGGGAATCGTAAATAGTCTGAATGGGGTCGCCATTTTCGGTACGCGAAAAAGTAAGTCGGTAAGCTAAACTATCGCCATCGGGATCGAAGGCGCCGGGATTGTGTTCAAAACGTCTGTCCTTACAACCGCGCTCTACCGGCGGATTGGTTAAAACGGGTGAACTATTAGGACCTAAACTGGGGGAGATAAAAAGTTCGCTGGCAATATAAAAAGGAACCTGATCACTATTAATAATATTACTAATACCCGCATTGCGGTTGCGGTCTTCCATGTAAATTAGATAGCTACCTGCGGCAGGATAAGTATGCGTGCCAGTATAAGTATTTTTGCGAATGCGGTTTACCTGATCGATAATAACGCCATCACGCCCTGTTAAGCATCGTGTATTATTACCATTATTTCGTAGAAGAACATCGCTACTACCATCGCCCCAGTTAATGGTTAAATCGCAGCGGTCGGCGCAAAGTTCGCAAGCACGAGTGTAAGTAGTAATTGTAACTTCATAGGTAAAACCGTTTAACCACTTATAGGTAATTTCTCCAGCACGGTTATGAGTAGCCTGCAGGCCAAAAAAACAAATTCCGAATAATAGGGTAGCGATTTTTTTCATAATCCTTTTGAAGGTCATCTCGTTTAAGCTTAACGTAAAAAACAGCTAATTGTGTTGGTCTTTAAAAGCTTTTATTGTTTCGCCCGCTGAAATGATAACTTTGTCCAAATTTAAAGATTCTTTGTTATGAATTTTAGAACTCAGGTGGCGAACGAAAAATTGAGCCACGAAATATACCTTATTAACCATCTTAATCAACTGGGGGAGATTCCCTTATCCGAGGATCAGCGGGACTATCTGCGCGAAAACCTTAAAGCCTCTAACTTTATTTTCTTTCCTCAAAAACCGGCAAATATTTTTGTCGCTTACGCAGATGATAATGCTAAAGAGCCTTATCAAATACTAGAAAAACTGCGTTTATTGGCCAATAAGTTGGTCTCCAGCTTAAATGCTCAAAAGGCAGATAAGGTTTTAATAAGCTCTTCTCTTAAGGATGCAGAAAAAGCCGCTTTCGCAGAAGGCCTGGCTTTAGGAGCCTATCGATTTACCAAATATTTTGTGCGTAAAGAGGAAAAGCAAAGTTTACAGGAAATTGTTTTCAGTCAACTAAACGCAGAGACTCTAAAAGATTTGCAGGCGGTGGTAGAAAGTACCTATGTTGCGCGCAACTTGGTTAACGAGCCGCTTAGCTATCTTACGGCCAAAATGCTGGCGAAAGAAATTGAAAAGCTAGGCCTTGAGACGGGTTTCAAGGTAGAAGTTTTCAATAAGAAGAAAATCGAGGCGCTAAAAATGGGCGGATTATTAGCGGTAAACCGTGGCAGTCAAGATCCCCCCACCTTCAGCATTTTAGAATACAAATCTGCGCAAGCAAAAAATAGCGCCCCCATAGTTTTAGTAGGAAAAGGGGTCGTTTACGATACGGGCGGTTTAAGCTTGAAGCCCACGCCAGGTTCTATGGATTCCATGAAAAGCGATATGGGTGGCGCCGCGGCAGTAATTGGGGCGATTAATGCAGCTGCTAAAGCCAAATTGCCTATCCATGTGATTGGTTTAATTCCCGCTACCGACAATCGCCCAGGCGAGAAAGCCTATGTGCCGGGGGATGTAGTGAAAATGTACGATGGTTCTACTGTAGAAGTTTTAAATACCGATGCTGAAGGGAGAATGCTTTTAGCAGATGCCTTGGCTTATGCCAAAAATTATAAACCGCAAGTAGTAGTAGATTTAGCTACCTTAACGGGAGCAGCGGCCGTTGCTATAGGTAAATATGGGGTAGTAGCCATGGGAACTGCTGATGATAAAGACTTTGCAAAACTCGATGCGGCGGGTAAAGAATGCTACGAAAGGGTAGCGCGCTTTCCTTTTTGGGATGAGTATGACGAATTGCTTAAATCGACAATCGCCGATCAAAAAAATATTGGCGGTAGAGAAGCAGGTGCCATTACCGCGGGTAAATTTTTAGAGCACTTTACGGACTATCCTTGGATTCACATTGACATTGCAGGACCCGCTTTTTTAGATAGTGCCGACCACTATCGCAGCCAGGGTGGAACCGGTGTAGGCGTGCGTTTGATGTATGAATTCTTAAAATCACTGTAATGGACGATCAATTAGAAAAACCCATTATCGGGATTAGTATTGGCGATGTAAACGGTATTGGCATGGAGTTGATTATTAAATCTTTCTCCGATCCTGAATTGTTGAACTTATGTACCCCCGTGGTTTTCGGTTCCACTAAAGCGGCCTCCTATCATCGCAATGCGATTGATATGCGCGATTTCAATTTTAATATCTGTCGTGATATATCACAAGTTCAAGAAGGCCGCGCCAACTTGATTAATATATACGAAGAAGAAGTTAAAATTGAGTTTGGCCAAATTAGTAAAGAAGCAGGCGAATTAGCTTTGGCTTCTTTAGATGCCGCTTGTACTGCTTTAGAAGAAGGAAAAATTCAGGCATTGGTTACCGCACCGATTCACAAAAAATCCATGCAAAGTGATGCTTTTCGCTTTTCGGGGCATACCGATTACTTAGAGGCGCGCTTTAAAGCGAAGGCCTTAATGATGTTGGTTAGCGATGAAATGCGCATGGCCTTAGCTACCGTGCATATTCCGATAAATAAGGTAAGCGAGGCTTTAAGCGAAGATTTGATCCTAAGCCGCTTAGAAAGTTTAGCAAAAAGTTTGAAGGATGATTTTCATCTCCCGAAAGGGAAAATAGCCGTATTAGCCTTAAACCCGCACGCGGGCGACCAAGGGGTAATTGGGAAAGAAGACGATGACATGGTGCTTCCTGCTATTGAAAAGGCAAAGGAAGCAGGAATTATGGCTTTTGGGCCTTTTCCAGCCGATAGTTTTTTTGGAGCGCAGATGCATACTAAATACGATGCAGTTTTGGCGATGTATCACGATCAAGGTTTAATTCCCTTTAAAACTATGGCTTTTGGAGAGGGAGTGAACTACTCGGCGGGCTTGCCTATAATTCGCACAAGCCCTGATCATGGCACGGCTTTCGACATTGCGGGAGAGGCTAAAGCCGATCCGAGTTCTTTCCGCCAGTCGCTCTATTTAGCCATCGACTTAATCCGCAATCGAACGATAAGTTCGGAGATTAATTCCAACCCCTTAAAAATCAAAGGCAAAAAAAAGTAGAAAGCTCTTGGGGAGATTAAAAATTTTATACATTTGCCCTCCCCAAAAAAAACAGTGGAAATGAAGAATTTGAAAGCATTTGACATTCAATTCTCAGGACTGAAATTGGGGGAGCATCAGTTTGATTTTGAGATTGATGAAAAGTTCTTTGCTCATTTTGGATATGAGGAGTTTGAAAAAGCAGAACTGCTAGCGGATGTTATTTTTGTAAAAAAAGAGAATCAGCTAGAGTTGAATTTTACTGTTTCGGGCCGAGTTTGGTTATATTGTGATATTAGCAATGAGCCTTTTTGGTTCCCCCTAGAGGCTGAATCTCATCTTATGGTGAAATTCGGGAATGAGTTTGATGACAGCTTAGACGAACTACTTATAATTCCGCATGGAGATCACAAAGTAAATATTGCGCAGTATTTATACGAAATAGCAGTATTAGCAAAGCCTTTAAAAGTGGTGCATCCCCAAGTTGAGTCTGGTGAAATGGATTATGAAGCTAAGAAACACTTAGTGAATGCCATTCCAGAGGAAGAAGAGGAGGAAGAACAAGACGAAAAAATAGATCCCCGTTGGGATAAGTTAAAAGATTTATTGAATTAATTATTTGAGATATGGCACATCCTAAACGCAGACAGAGTACAACTCGCCGCGACAAAAGAAGAACCCACTACAAAGCTGAAGTTCCTACGGTAGCGGTTTGCGCTGTTACTGGTGAAGCTCACCTTTACCACCGTGCATACTGGCACGAGGGAAAACTTTACTATAAAGGTAAAGTGGTAATGGAAAAAGATCAAGCAGCCGCTTAATCAGCGCAGCTGTTTGTATACAGTATTTAAGGCAGTTATAAAAAACTGCCTTTTTTTATGGTAAAGCTGGGTATAGATTTAATGGGAGGTGATCAGGCCCCATCAGCAGTGATGGAAGGCCTTCAACTCGTATGGCCTCATCTCAAGCCAGAAACAAGCATTACCTTGTACGGTACTGCCGAGGCCTTAGCTTTGGTGCCCGATTCTCTCAGGCTCGATAAAATAGTCTGTAGCGATTTCATTGCTATGGATGAACATCCCGTAAAGGCACTGCAACAAAAGAAAGATAGTACTCTGGTACGCGCTTTCGCAGATGCGGCAAAACAAAAAATTTCGGCTGTAGCTAGTGCTGGTCATTCGGGTGCTATTATGGTCGCATCCATGCAAATTCTCGGACTAATCGATGGTATTAGTCGTCCGGTAGTACTTTCTGTTTTCCCCAAAATCGACGGTAAGCCGCTGGTGGTTCTAGATGTTGGGATTAACGTAGATTGTAAAGCAGAGCAGTTTCTAGAGTTCGCCAGAATTGGCACAATCTACGCCGAGAAAGTTTTAGGTATTCCCAATCCCAAAGTTTCCCTTTTAAATAGCGGTACGGAAAAGTCGAAAGGAAGTTTGCTTTATCAAAAAGCCCATTCTTTATTGGCCGAGTATTCGGTCATTCAGTTTGCAGGCAATTTAGAGCCACGCGACTTATTTGATAATGAAGTAGATGCTTTGGTTTGTGATGGATTTACTGGGAATATTGTACTGAAAGAGGTAGAAGCCTTTTTTAGTTTAAGTCAGAAATTAGGACTAGAGCATTCTTTCTTAGAGCAACTAAATTATGAGAACCACGGTGGTTCTCCTATCCTCGGAGTAAAAGGAAATGTAATTTTAGCCCATGGTGCCTCAGGCCCCGAAGCAATAAAAAACATGATTTTAAGCGCCGAGTCAATTGCTCTTGCTAATTTTGTTAGTCAACTAAGCAGTATTTAGCAATAATATATGGCAGTAAAAGCAGCGATTACCGCAGTGGGAGCCTACCTTCCAGAGTTTAAATTAACCAATAAGGTTCTGGAGACAATGGTAGATACTTCCGACGAGTGGATTACCACCCGTACCGGTATCAAAGAAAGACGAATCCTGAAGGAGAAAGGCGCAGGGGTTTCCAGTATGGGAATTAAAGCCGCTCAGCAGGTTTTAGATAAGCGTGGAATTTCACCCAAAGATATAGAGGTTGTAATTTTTTGTACCGTAACTCCAGATATGCCCGTGGCAAATACCGCGGCTTTTGTTATTTCGGAGATGGGTATGACGAATGCCTTTGGTTTCGATTTACAGGCCGCCTGTTCAGGCTTCTTGTTTGGTTTAACCACTGGCGCGCAATACATCGAATCGGGCCGCTACAAAAAGGTACTTATTGTGTCGGGTGATAAAATGTCTTCTATAATCGATTATACCGACCGCACCACTTGTGTGATTTTTGGTGATGGATGTGGAGCAGTACTTCTTGAACCTAATGAAGAGGGATTAGGGATGCAAGACAGTATTTTACGCAGTGATGGCGTTGGTCGTCAATTCTTAAACATAAAGGCAGGAGGATCGATGTATCCACCTTCAAAAGAAAGCGTAGAACTTGGACAGCATTTCGTGCATCAAGAAGGACAGCAGGTATTTAAATTTGCCGTTACCAATATGGCGGAAGTGTCCGCCCAAATAATGGAACGGAATAATTTAGTTTCCGACGATGTTGCTTGGTTAGTACCGCATCAAGCGAATAAACGTATCATTGATGCCACTGCTAAGCGTATGGGTTTAGAGGCTTCTAAAGTGATGCTCAACATTGACCGTTATGGTAATACTACTAATGGTACCTTGCCCCTTTGCTTGTGGGATTATGAAGATCGTCTTAAGAAGGGCGATAATCTTATCTTAGCAGCATTTGGAGGAGGATTTACTTGGGGCGCCGTCTATTTGAAATGGGCCATTTAAACCTCGTTATTTTTTTTAGTTTTGTTTCAACACGTTAATTAATACTATAATTATCCATGGACTTAAAAGAAATTCAGAATCTTATAAAGTTTGTGGCCCGCTCTGGAGCCGCTGAGGTAAACCTCGAAACTGAGGATTTTAAGATCATTATCAAAACTGAGTCGGCTATGATTCAGGAACACCAACCGACTCAGGTAATTAGCATGCCTCAACAGCCCATGGCACAAGCGGCTCCAGCTTCTGTCGCTCCTGCGCCTTCTGCGCCAGCAGAAAGCACTAAGGCTAGTGATGATTCTAAATATGTTACGGTAAAGTCACCAATGATTGGTACCTTCTACCGACGTCCTTCCCCCGATAAAGAACTTTTTGTTAACGTGGGTGATGAAATTAATGAAGGCACTGTAGTTTGTATTATCGAAGCGATGAAGCTTTTCAATGAAATTGAAAGTGAAGTATCCGGTAAAATCGTTAAGATTTTAGTAGACGACCAAAGTCCAGTAGAATATGATCAACCGCTTTTCTTGGTAGATCCTTCTTAGTCAACCAAAAACAGCGATTATGTTTAAAAAAATACTTATCGCCAATCGTGGAGAAATTGCCTTAAGGGTAATTCGTACCTGTAAAGAAATGGGTATTCCTACGGTGGCCGTATATTCTAAAGCAGATAAGGAAAGCTTACATGTGCGTTTTGCAGATGAAGCGGTTTGTATAGGTCCCGCAGCTAGTTCAGCTTCTTACCTAAATATCCCCAATATTATTGCAGCAGCAGAAATTACCAACGCGGATGCGATTCATCCTGGTTATGGTTTCCTTTCAGAGAATGCAAAATTCTCACGCATCTGTTCCGAAAACGGGATTAAATTTATCGGTGCTAGTCCAGAAATGATAGATCGCATGGGTGATAAAGCCATGGCGAAAGAAACCATGAAAGCGGCAGGGGTTCCTACTATTCCTGGTTCTGATGGATTGATTGACACTTTCGAAGATTGTCAGCGTACTGCGAAAGAAACAGGCTATCCGGTAATGCTTAAAGCCACTGCTGGTGGTGGAGGTAAGGGCATGCGTGCGGTTTGGAAAGAAGAAGAGCTTTTAAAAGCTTGGGAAAGTGCAAGACAAGAAGCATCAGCAGCCTTCGGAAACGATGGCATGTACATGGAGAAGCTTATTGAAGAGCCTCGTCATATTGAAATCCAGATTGTAGGTGACTCACGCGGAAAGGCTTGTCATTTATCGGAAAGAGACTGCTCCATCCAGCGCCGTCACCAAAAACTTACTGAAGAAACACCTTCACCTTTTATGACGCCTGAACTGCGTCAGAAGATGGGAGCTGCAGCAGTAAAAGCAGCGGAGTATATTAAGTACGAAGGAGCAGGAACAATAGAGTTTTTGGTGGATAAGCACCGTAATTTCTATTTTATGGAAATGAATACGCGTATTCAGGTAGAGCATCCCATTACAGAGCAAGTAATTGATTATGACCTAATCCGTGAGCAGATTAAAGTGGCGGCGGGTGAACATATTTCAGGTAAAAATTACGAGCCTAAATTACACTCTATTGAATGTCGTATTAATGCCGAAGATCCGGCGAATGACTTTCGCCCATCACCAGGTATTATCAAAACTTTTCATGCGCCAGGCGGCCACGGAGTACGCTTAGATACGCATGTTTATGCGGGTTATATGATTCCTCCCTACTACGATTCTATGATTGCTAAATTGATTACTACAGCACAAACGCGTGCTGAAGCAATCGATAAAATGCGTCGTGCCTTAGATGAATTTGTAATTGAAGGTGTTAAAACCACTATTCCTTTTCACCGTGCTTTGATGGATGACCCTGATTATAATTCAGGGAACTATACCACCAAATTTATGGAAGACTTCAAGTATAAGGGAGCTTAGCGAGATAGCTAGCAAAATAATGAAAGGGCGCTTTAGGCGCCCTTTTTTTGTGCTTTGATCAGTCCTTTGTTGTGTTCATTGGGTTGAATCAAGTCCCACAAGTTACCGTATAAGTCCTCGAAAACGGCAACAGTGCCATATTCAAATTCGGTAGGCGCTCTCAAAAAATGTATCTTTCGGTCGGCCATTTTATTGAAATCTCGCCAAAAGTCATCCGTGAATAGAAAAAAGCCCACTCTACCTCCTGTTTGATTTCCAACGCTTGCTTCTTGCTTTTCATTTGCAGCTTTTGCCAGTAGGAGGCAGCATTCTTTTGCTCCTGGAGGTGCAAGCATAACCCATCTTTTATTATCGTCAATTTTTGTGTCCTCAAGAAGGATGAAATCTAATTTTTGGGTATAAAATTCGATAGCGGCATCATAGTCTTTAACTACCAGAGCAATATGAGCAATACGTTGGTACATTACTTTCTCTAGGTTTTTATTGTTTAAACAGTTTTGTGTTAATGGTTATTGATGGTTTTAGCTTTTATACAAGGACTGTTAGCCGTATCCAAAAAACCTTTGAACTTCATAAATAAAAAAGGCTCAGTCTTACGGGGTAAAACTGAGCCTTTTTAGGATTTATTAAAAGGAGCTTATCTTAATACTCCGTTAATGGTTACGTTTCCTTGCAAGCTTTGACTTGCACCAGAAGACGGACTTCTCATTTCAATAACGTAATAGTAAACACCATTAGATAAAGGTTGACCATTTGTGTTTACACCATTCCAGCCATTTTCTCTATCGTTAATGGTTTCGAAGGAAGCATTTTCATATACCTTTTCACCATGACGGTTAAAGATGCTTAAGCTAATTTGCTCGTAAGGCACACCATCCACTGGAGGCTCAATAAAGAATCTATCGTTAATCATATCACCGTTAGGGGTAATGATATTAGGAATTAGTACAACACCTGGTAATTCTGGCTCTGGTGGGATGATAGGTGGAAAGTAAGCTATACCATAATACACCCAATTCGATTCAGATGAATCTGTTCTTGCGTTACCGTTGGGGTTTTTAGCAACAACCTTTATAGCGTAGGATCCTTGGTTAATGGAGTCAGCTATTGGTCTGTTCAGCACTACGGAAGAATCGGTTGTAATGTTCCCTTCTTGACTCCAAGAGATTGCGAAAGTGGAGGTATCCATTTTGCCTCGATATACTTCATAACCTCTAACACTTTGGTCCATACAGTAGTAATGGTTCCAGTATAGTCCAATTTGAGTTTCAGATAATTTAGTAGAGTCTACTCTTAGGTTGATATTAGAACAAGTACGGGTGATTTCTCTTCCCTTACCGTTATACACAAGTAATACTGCATAGTCGTAGATGAAATTGTCTACGTAATATCCGTTAGGAGCAAAAGAATCTACAAAGAAACGAGCACTCGGGTCGGTAATCACTTTTAATAATTGCATTGGTCTAACACCAGAGTCTGCGCGGTAAATATTCCAAGAATTGAAAGTATTTACAATATTGGCATCCACTAAATCATTGTTTCCAGACCAATCTAAGCGCACATCTAGATCTCTTTCTACAGTTAATCCATCTAGTTGATAACCTGGAGATGGGCAGCCACCTACTACAATAAGAGCACTATAGAACTCGGTAAGCTCGTAACCGCACTCATTGGTTAGCGTGTTGCCATCATTACCCCTTCTAATTTGTAAAAGGTAGTTTCCATCTACATCTAAGGGTTGGTGTAAGTAAAGATCAATTTTACGGGTATTCGCAAAAGTACAGTTGTCATCAAAGCCTACGATAGGACGAGCAACGCCATCTGGTCCAATCAGACGGAAGTCGGTAGGGTCAATTGAGTTACAACGTATATTGTTGTCGAAGTCCAGTGAAACAATCGTGTCGAAACAGTTGTAGCCATTAAAGATAGGAATTTGTGTGATAGTAGCCACACCATTACCCAAGCTATCAGCTCCTTTTAAAACAGCAACATTATAGGCCGTTTTCATGGAATCTCTCTCCGTACTTAAAAAGTTACTTAAACTATTACTTGTTCCAGTGATTAGGATTTTAGGGCCATCTTGCGCAAGCGGATTACACGATGAGGTAACAGGAACTTGGATTTCACGAATCGTATTTCCGATATATAACCATTGGAATGCAGTGGTGTCGAAGCGATATTCTTTTACGTCAATTTTCATAACATAAGAACCTTGCTGGCTAGGGCTAAATGTGAAAGTACCTAGTTTTTGATCGACTACTATACCAGTAGAACTTGGAATGGGGTTAGAAATGGTGTAACCGCCTGCTAAAGGAATGTTAGTTCCTGGTCCGCAGTTAATACCTTGTTGTGGGTTGGCAAAAGTGTACACGATAGAATCACCGTCTTCTTCTAAGGCACCCTGAGCAAAGACAAATGGCTTTTGCCCGGGCTGAGTTAAGCAGAAAGCTTTACCCGCAGGAGCAATAATTTGGGGAGAACTATTATGGCCTTTCGTGTTGTTAAGATCTACTTCAATATACATGTTTGGCGAATTCGCCAAATTGGTTGAGACGTCACGACAGCAAGGCGCGCTTACGGTAATTTTATAGTTCGGACAAGGTGGAAGTATTACGTTGCCTTCATATTTGTGAATCGAAAGATCTTTAAAGGCGGGGTCCGATGGATTTGCACACTCATCTAATCCTGGTACAATCCAACCACCAGAGTTATCGCCTGGTGACATATTTGCACCCGTGGCCAAGATTTTGGGTAACGAAACTGTGATGTTAGGCCCACAAGAAGAGGTAATGCAAATCGCTTGCGCTCCTGTGCCAATTCCAGCACCACCATTATTTCTGTACCAACGCACAAAAATGCGGTACTGGTTGGCAACCCCCGTGGAGTCACCGATGTATTTATAATAAACCTCACCACTAGAGTAGTGGGAAGCTTTTAGTTCAGTTGTAAAGCTGAGTGCTGCAATCAGTGCAAAGCTTAAGAAGCCGATAATTTTTCTCATTTGTCCAATTATATAAATCCGGCTACGAACTTAAAGCAAAAGTTCATATTTACCAATCATTAACCCATTATCCATCAGCCTCATTTAGTTTAAGGTAGAAAAACAGCTAAAATATTCAGCTTCCCTTATTTACTGAGCGGCTATTTTATTCTGATAACGGAGAAAATCAAGGCTATTATGGAGCCTTACTTTTTATTTCTACTGAGTTATCGTCTTCCTTTTGTTAGGGTAATACTGCCGTTTAAGCTTTCGCTGATGCCTATACTGGGGCTATTTAGACGAATGGTGTAAAAATATACGCCATTGCCAAGAGCTTGCCCATTGTTATTTACGCCATTCCAGCCATTTTCTCGGTCGTTGCTATTTTGGAAAGATTTGTTTTCATACACCTTCTCGCCATGACGATTATAAATACTCAAACTTATTTGTTCGTAGGAGGTTCCGTTTAAGGGAGCCTGAATAAAAAACCGATCGTTAATACCATCGCGCAAGGGGACGATGATAAGGGGTTTTAAAAGGGCTCTTGGAAATTCTTTTTAAGGTGATAGATAGAGGTGGGCATTTTACAATACTTGCATAACCCCACCGTCACGTTTGGTTTAAAATGAAAAAGCCGACTTAATTACAAGCCGGCTTTTTCATTTTCTGTAAATGTTCTGAGGTATAGAGCGATTTTTACCGCCTATTACTAAGGTGTTAGCCTTATTAATTAAGTCCCAATCGTGATGCTTCCTTGATAATACTCGCTAGCGGTTGAGTCAGCCGTTTGGACTTCAATAGTATAATAATAAACGCCGCTGCTTAAGGCTTCCCCTGAAGAGTTTAACCCGTTCCAGCCACTGTCGCCATTATTAATGTTTTGGTAGTTTTTATTTTCATAAAGTAACTCTCCATTCCGTTTGTAGATGCTTAAGTTTATTTTAGTAAAGTAGGAATCATTAGTGGGTAGTTCAATATAAAATCGATCATTTATTTGATCTCCGTTGGGCGTAATAATATTGGGGATTTGTAATTTTTTTCCGTTTTTACCCGAAAATGATGCCTGCGGAGCATGATAAAAATAGATCCAATTTGATTCTGATAAACCTTGGCTTGAATTATTCTTTTGATCCTGAGCAACCACTTTGTAAATATAACTTTCTGCAGGAAGCGGGTTGCTGGAGTTCAGATTGACTTCTAAGTTATTGTGGCTAGTCATATCACCAAGTTGTTGCCAGCTGATATTGTTCGTGAGGGTGTCGATAGTACCGCGATAAATTTTATAAGCACGACTAAGCGGGTCTATGCAGTTATAGTGATTCCAAGAGAGGAAGACTTTGGATTGCGCAGGTCCACTGGGTGCGGCATTCAATTTTATAGTAGAACAAATGGGGGTCATTTCCCGTCTCTTACCATTATACATAAGTAGCAGAGAATAGTCATAAACGGTGTTAGACAGGGCAGAGCCGGCAGGCAGAGCGGAGTCTACGAAGATGCGAGCACTGGGATCTTGGATTACCTTAATGGGTTTCATAAGATTGTCGTTAATATCTCGACGATGAATAATCCAAGAGTTGAAAGTGCCTTGTAGCTTAGGACTATAAAAGTCATTATCTACGTCCCATTGTAAACGGATATTCTCGTTATTGTCCACACTCACGTAGCTCAAATTATAGCTTGGCTGTGGACAACTATCTACCACCACCAAGGCGCCATAAAATTCTTCAACCGCAAAACCACAAGAATTAAGAAACGTGTTGGCATCGCTGCCTCTCCTAATTTGCAGAAGATAGTTCCCATTAAGGTCTAAAGGCTGATGCAGCATTAATTGCACCTTAGAGCTGACACTAGTTTGGTTCAAATTTTTAATTCCTACGATAGGGCGAGGAACACCATCAGGACCAATTAAGCGGAAGTCTGTTGTTTTGAGAGAGTTATAATTAATTGTGGAAGTGAAATTTAAATCAAGGACCGAATCGAAACAAGTATAGCCATGGTAAAAAGGTAATTTGGTTATCATACTCGAGCCGTTGCCGAGGCTATCCGATCCTTTTAAGATACTTATACCATAAGCGCTTTTAAGAGAATCCATTTCCGCTTTTAAAAGGTTATTTAGGAAGGTTATAGAAGAATCGATTTTCAACAGCGGACCTGCTGTCACTTGCGGATTACAGCTCGCTCTTAGGGGTATGATAATTTCACGGATGGTACTACCTATGTTTAGCCATTGAAGAGAAATGGTATCGAAACGATACTCTTTAACAGAAAGGCTTAGTACATAATCACCCTGTTGACTAGGGCTAAAAGAGAGAATGCCGTTATTTTGATTGAGGGTCATGCCGGTGTGGCTAGGCAGAGGATTACTTGAAGTAAAACCAGAATCTAGGGGGATGTTTAAACCGGGGCCGCAACGTGGGTTAGTCGAGTACCGAGGATTAACAAGGCTGTAAACTAAAGAATCGCCGTCTTCATCTATAGCGGTTTGGGGGTATATAACAGGTGCTTGCCCCACTTGAGCCACACAAAAGGACTTACCAACCGGTGTGATTATTTGGGGGGAACTATTAGGTCCAAGCGTGTTGTTTAAGGTTGTTTCTAGGTAAAGATTCGTGGCAAAACTGATATACTCAGAAAAATTATCAGCTTGATCACGGCAGCATTGACCAGTAAGGGAAATGGTATAATCGGCACAGGCCGGTAGTATTATATTAGCTTCATACTTATAGGCCACGTATCTAGGTACCCAGTAAGGATTGTTAATGGCAGCGCTATCAGCACATACATCGAAGCCATTAATTCTCCAAGCTCCAACTGTAGACCCTGGCGCCAGATTAGCACCTGTGGCTAAAATCTGACTTAACATAATCGAGTCATTCATGCCGCAGGAAGACTCAACGCATAGTCTGGCAAATGGTGGGTGAAGCGTTATAGAACTCATGGGTAAATAAATCTGGCAGTAAAGGCGGTATTGGTTAGCCACGCCGGTGGAGTCGCCTATGTATTCATAACGTAGTTCTCCACTGCTATAATGGCTAGCATAGGACTTGGTGGTAATGGCGCTTAAAGCGAGAATTAGAATTAAAAAAAGCGAATATTTTTTCATCATTATTTTGGTAAGATTGCAGAGCGAACCTAGTAGTTTCAATTTCTGACTTCAATAGTGAAGGCCTTTTCGCTTACTTTTAAGTAGCAAGCGCGATATTTGAATGAGGCGGAATTAGCCCTATCGTTAACTCAATGGCAGTTAGCGAAGAAAGCGAGGAAATAGGAGACTAAGGAAGTCATGCAGAAATAAAATTTACAGCCTCAGGTTAATAAAGTTTCAACTCAAGTCCTTTTGCGTAATTTCGCGCATTAAACAGAGAAAAATTTCCTCGCAATGGTGATGACTACTATCCGCAACTTTTGCATTATCGCACATATCGATCATGGCAAGAGTACACTAGCGGATCGACTTTTAGAAAATACGCAGACGATAACGGACCGAGAGAAGAAGAATCAGCTGCTTGACGATATGGATTTAGAACGTGAACGTGGTATTACCATTAAGAGTCACGCCATTCAAATGCAGTACGTAGAAGAGGGTGTGTCCTATACTTTAAACCTTATTGATACACCGGGGCACGTAGATTTCTCGTATGAGGTTTCGCGTGCCATAGCCGCCTGTGAGGGAGCTTTACTTATCGTAGATGCGGCCCAAGGAATTCAAGCACAAACTATCTCCAATCTCTATCTTGCCTTAGAGCACGACTTAGAAATTATTCCCGTCTTAAATAAAATTGATCTTCCTAGTGCTAATGTGGAAGAAGTGAAGGATCAGATTATTGAACTTTTAGGTTGCGAAGACAGCGATATTATTCTCGCTTCCGCTAAGACGGGCTTAGGAATTCAAGATATTTTAAGAGAAATTGTAAAACGTATCCCCGCACCCGAAGGTGATCCAGATGCGCCCTTGCAAGCCTTAATCTTCGATTCAGTTTACAATCCCTATCGCGGTATTGAAGCCTTATACAAGGTAGTAAACGGCACCCTTAAAAAAGGGCAGCAGGTAATGTTTATGAATACCGGCAACAAGTATGGCGCCGATGAGATTGGAATTTTAGGCCTCAAGCAAATGCCTTTAAAAGAGATTAGTACCGGTAATGTGGGCTATCTTATTTCGGGTATAAAGGAAGCCAAAGAAGTTAAGGTGGGTGATACCATCACTTTGGCAGAAGCACCTGCATCAAAAGCGATTGCAGGTTTCGAAAACGTTAAACCTATGGTGTTTGCAGGAATTTACCCGGTTGACACGGAAGAGTTTGAAGAACTGCGTGCCTCTTTAGAAAAGCTACAATTAAACGATGCCTCATTAACCTTCGAGCCCGAATCATCGGTAGCCCTAGGTTTTGGTTTCCGTTGCGGCTTCTTAGGAATGTTACACATGGAAATTGTACAAGAGCGTTTAGAGCGTGAGTTTAACATGACCGTTATTACTACCGTTCCTAATGTATCGTATTACGCCTACATGAAGAAAAACCCAGAGCAGCGCGTAATTGTAAATAACCCTTCTGAGTTTCCCGATCCTACCAAATTAGATCACTTGGAAGAACCGTATATCAAAGCGCAGATTATTACTAAATCCGATTATGTGGGAGCGGTAATGAACTTAGCCATTGAAAAAAGAGGACAACTTACCAATCAGGTTTACTTGACTTCCGAGCGCGTAGAAATGAGTTTTGATATGCCTTTAGCAGAAATTGTATTTGACTTTTACGATCGTTTAAAATCAATTTCGCGCGGTTACGCTTCCTTCGATTATCATCCAACTGGCTATCGTGAAAGCGACATGGTGAAAGTAGATGTGCTATTAAACGCAGAGCCCGTGGATGCCTTATCCGCCTTAATTCACAGCAGTTCAGCCTATGATATCGGTAAGAAAATTTGTGAGAAATTAAAGGAACTTATTCCTCGTCAGCAATTTATGATAGCCATTCAGGCGGCGGTGGGTGCCAAAATTATTGCCCGTGAAACGATAAGTGCGCTTCGTAAAGATGTTACTGCCAAATGTTACGGGGGTGACATCTCGCGTAAGCGTAAGCTTTTAGAAAAGCAAAAAGCGGGTAAAAAGCGCATGCGTCAAGTAGGGAACGTAGAAATCCCCCAGCAAGCGTTTTTAGCAGTATTGAAGCTTAACGACTAAAGGTTTTTAAGTAAAATATAAAGGCGCCCATTGTGGCGCCTTTTTTTGTGAGTTCTAATGATATCTTGCACTAATACCCAAGGGCATTTTTTACGCGTCCTAATACTTCTTCAGCAATCGGTCTAACTTTTTCAGCACCGGCAACAAGCTGCTCTTCAATAAGCTCAGGCTTGGCGGTAAGGAGGTCATATTGCTCACGTGCTGCCCCATATTTTTCGTTGATGAGGTTTAGTAATTCCTTCTTGGCGTGACCATAACCATAGCCGGGTGTGATATAATTTTCGCGCATTTCACCAATCCCATCTGCGGAAGCGAGAAGAGAATAGAGTGCAAAAACATTACAGCTATCGGGGTCCTTAGGCTCATCCATGTCCTTGCTATCGGTGATAATACCCATTACTTGCTTTTTCAAAACCTTAGCGGGAGAAAAAATATCAATGGTATTGCCGTAACTTTTACTCATCTTCTGGCCATCGGTGCCGGGCACGGTTTTAACGTCTTCGCGAATTACCGACTCAGGCAGCTTTAAGATTTCGGCACCCACGCTACGATTGAGGGCGCCGGCAATATCACGAGTCATCTCCAAATGCTGTTGCTGATCTTTACCCACGGGTACAAAGTCGGCGTCGTATAATAGAATATCCGCTGCCATAAGTACGGGATAGGTGAAAAGGCCCGCGTTAACATTGGCAAGGCGGTCGCTTTTATCTTTAAAGCTATGCGCATTGGCCAACATCGGGAAGGGCGTAAAACAGTTTAAATACCAATTTAACTCGCACACGGCGGGGATATCACTTTGGCGGTAAAAGAAATTGCGATTGGCATCAAAGCCTAAAGCTAGCCAAGCGGCTGCCACGGCATTTACACTTTCCTGCCTTTTTTCGCGATCTTTTAAGGAAGTGAGAGAGTGTAAATCTGCAATAAAGAAAAAAGACTCGGCATCCTTTTTTTGCGAAAGCTCAATGCCTGGCTCAATCGCCCCTAATGCGTTTCCTAAGTGAGGAGTTCCACTACTTTGTATGCCCGTTAAAATGCGCGCCATGGTTTTTAAATATTTTGCACAAAAGTATAAAGGCTAAGCACAAAATACGGTCATTATCTTAATTTAGCGCGGTGGAAAATTTACGCTTCATTTTTGCACCGCTATTTCGGGTGTGGTTTTACATAGCAGTTTTTATTGCTATCGTACTTTTGTTCCCCTTTATTTTTATTAGTTCGCTCAGTCCTAAGACTTACAAGCGCTTCTTTTATTATGCGAGAATTTGGGCGCGTTTGGTTCTGATTCTCTGTGGGTACCGCATTTCGGTTAAGTGGCACGAAAAGCCCAAGGCAGATGGACAGTATATTATTTGTGCCAATCATAGCAGCATGCTGGACATTATGCTAACCTTCGCTATTTTCCCTTTCCCCTTTTTGTTTATTGGTAAAGCAGAACTTTCGAAGCTCCCCATTTTCGGATATTTTTACCGTCGCACCAATATTTTAGTAGATCGCTCTAGTTTAGCGAGTCGCCGAAAGTCTTTTGATGCAGCCGGTGAAAAGTTAAAAGAAGGCTTAGGTGTTTGTATTTACCCCGAGGGCATGGCGCCTCGCGCAGATATAACACTTGCACCATTTAAGTCGGGGGCCTTTCGCTTGGCAGCAGATAATCAAATAACGATTATTCCTGCCACTTTTTACGATTGCAAGCGTTTACTGCCTTATGATATCTTTCGCGGCAAGCCCGGAAAACTCAAGGTAGAAGTGCATCCATTTTTGGTGCCAGGCGAAGGCGATAAAAAAGCCGTGGCAAATACCTTGAAAGAGGATTGTTATCAGTTAATTTTGCAAACTTTACAAGACCCTCCTAAATCTCTATAGATTATGAAAATTTCCAAAGAAGAAGTTGAAAAATTAGCCCACTTAGCGCGACTTGAGTTTTCGGAGGAGGAAAAGTTGAGCATGCAGGCCGATATGGATAAAATCCTCGGTTTCGTAGATAAGATTAATGAACTCGACTTAAAGGGCGTAGAGCCCCTGGTGTACCTTAATGAAGACCGCAATATTATGCGGGCCGATAAAGTAGAGCAGAACATTAGTAAGGAAGATGCTTTGCGGAATTCTCCCGCTAAGGATAGCGATTACTTCCGCGTGCCAAAAGTACTCAAGCGCGAGGATTAGGTTTTAATATGCCTCAAAGCTAAAATCACGGATAATTATTTCCGGGCAATTGCCACTAAGAGGTTGGTCTTTATCTAAGAGCAGCCAGTAATTTATGCGAGCGCTAGTCTGTTCGCCCGGCTTAGGAACGCTAATCGCGTTACTTTCTACTTCGCCCAATTTTTTCAGACGCTTTTTATTGCGATAACTGTAGTGAAAATAGTCGGTTCGCTTTTCCAATGCTGCCTCTTTCCCGGTGTAGCTTGACCAAGTAATGGAAGTATCGCGCCATTCTATTACATGGGTGCTAATTCCATCCCATTGTGACGTTGGATGGGGTGATTTATACATTCTTTCCAGGTTTAGTTTTCCGTTGGACACGGGATGCGCCGTATAATAAAGCAAGCTTGGCGAGAGCGGGTAACCCCATTTAGAGAATTCTATGTCTATTTCGCTGTTGGCTTGACTACTGAAATTTTTAGGGTCCCAAGTGAAAAACCCTAAAACACTGTGTGGGTCTAAATTGCTTAAGGTGCCTTTTATTTCTATTTCGTACCGGCCGTAGCCCATTGGTGTTTCGCAGATGATTTCGGTAGAGTACCACAGGCTATCACTGGGTCTTATATTAAAATGCAGATATCCCCGCCAATCAACCCTTAAGTTGGCTGCTTGCGCAGAAAATATATTGTTTCCTGGACCTTGGCGTTCTTCCCCGATTTTAGTCTTCCATTGATAGCCGGCAAACTGAAAACTTTGCTTCTCCTTTCCTAATTTTAGGCCTAGGCTTTGGCAAGAAGCCAGACTTATAAAGACGAATAAGCATAAGGCAATATTTTTCTTAGAAATTTTCATGCGGACATTAATTGGTGAGCAAAATAAGGAATGCTTCGTCCTTTTAAGGAAATTAGGAGGCACAAAAACAGTGATCAGGTTAAAAATAATAAATCACTGATAAACAACTAGTTAAATAAAATAGCAAACGCTGTAGCTTGATTTAGGCCTGGCTAAGTGTATAAGAGACAATTAGCCTGTTTTGCATTATTTCACAACTAATAGTTTTTAGTACTAAAAGTTATTTAGCGTGATAAGGCCACAGCCCTTTTAGAATGGCAGCTTTAATTTCTTTTTTACCTTGCTTTTGGTACTTTTAACCAAAAGATATATATTTGGGGAAGCTTAATAAATGTGATGCGTACAATAGTGGCGATGTTACGATTGTAAGTATTTGAAAATCAACTAAAATAAAACAATTAATGCGTGGCTTATGAAAAATTATTATGTAAGGCGTTTTAAGGGGTTAGCAGCTATTGTTTTGCTATTCCTTCCAATTTGGATGCAGGCGCAGTCTGTTGCCATTACGGGAGTAGTAAAAGAAGCAGCAAATGGCCTGCCCATCCCCGGTGTAAACGTTCTAGTGAAAGGAACGTCAGTTGGAACAACAACAGATATGGATGGGAATTATACCATTCAAGCGAAACCAGGCGACGATTTAGTCTTTTCGTTTATTGGTTTTCAAGCGGCAACCATAAAGGTTACTTCCGCTCGAACGATCAATGTTTCCATGAAGGAAGAGTCTTCTGTATTAAGTGAAATTGTGGTAGTAGGTTACGGCTCATCAACCAAGAAAGAAATTACCGGTGCAACTTCGCAAGTTGACGGAGTAGAATTAAAAAAGTTAAACTTATCGAGAGTTGACCAAGCTTTACAGGGACAGGTTTCTGGTGTAACTATTAACTCTAACTCTGGTTCTCCGGGTGGTTCGAGTAATATTCGAATTCGTGGACTATCAACCTTTGGGGATAATGACCCCTTAATTTTGGTGGATGGTATTGTTTACGATTCTGAGGGCTTGAATGCTTTAAATCCAGCTGATATTGAGTCGGTAAACGTACTTAAAGATGGTACTGCTGGTATTTACGGTGTACGTGCCGCTAATGGTGTAATCATCATTGAAACCAAAAAAGGAAAATTAAATACCAAGCCGCAAATTGAATTTAGCGGCTTTTATGGTATGCAGGAAACCACCAATCGTTTAAGCTTGCTAAATGCAAATGAATACGCGATTATAAAAAACAATGCCTTTATTAATGCAGGGCAAACAGCACCATTTAATAATACACAACTAGGCGAGGGTACCGATTGGCAGAATGAAATTTTCCAAGTGGCACCTATGCAGAATTATAATATTAGCATTAATGGGGGGACCAATAAGACTCGCTATTCAATCGGCGGGTCTTATTATACTCAAGATGGTATTGTTGGCTTAGATAAGGCAAACTTTACGCGATACAATGCTCGTTTTAATGTGTCTTACGAATTATCTACAAAGTTCCGTATCAATAGCGTACTTCTTTATACCAATGAAAATCGCAGGTCATTACCAGAGAACGGAATTGGTTCTGTTCTTTACAATACCATTAATGCATATCCTACCGAACCTGTTCGTCAAACTGATGGGAGATATAGCTACCTAGAATTGGTTAATGATATTATTAATCCCGTAGCTCAAATGGAAAACATCTATAATGAGTCGGCTGTAAATAAATTAGTAGGTAAAGAAGAGTTGGTTTATACGATCAACGAAAACTTCACTTTTACGAATCGCTTTAACTACAACGCAGCCATAGTGGACGGTAAAGTGTTTTCACCATTGGTTTGGTACGGTCCGGGTAAAGCACAAAACACGGCTGTAAACGCCGATTTGGATGCGCCGAGAGTAGAAATCGCCGACAGTATTTTCTTGGAAAGAGGAGCTAGTGTTTATGAAAATCGCGATTATTATGTTGACCTTAACTTCGAGAGTTTCTTAAACTATGAGAGACAGATTAATAGAGAACATAAGGTGAAAGGAACCTTAGGAACATCGGTATTTACCCGTTCGGGTAGTGGCTTAAACGCTACAGCTTTTAACGTTCCTAATAACTCGATAGATTTTGCTGACATCTCTGCTAACCAAGCGGAAGGTGGCTTCTTAAACAACGCGGGTTCATTTGAATTTGAAGAGCGTTTAGTATCAGCTTTCTTAAGAGCAGAGTATTCTTACTTAAATCGTTACTTATTTTCCGCTATCGTACGTCGCGACGGTTCATCAAAATTTGGAGCCAACAATCGCTGGGGTATTTTCCCGGCTTTTTCAGGAGCTTGGGTATTTAGTGATGAAAGCTTTTTTGACGTAAGCTTTATCGACTTCGGTAAACTGCGCATGAGTTATGGTATTTCTGGTAACGACCAAATTCCAAACTTTGCTTACCGCGCCCTTCTTAACGGGGAAGGTGTATATGTTCTAGACGATTTAATTACTAGTGGTGTGGCAATTGGTCGCGCTTCTAACCCAGATTTGAAATGGGAAACTACCCATCAGTTTAACGTGGGTTTAGATTTAACCATTCTTAAAGAGATCAGCTTTGCCATGAACTATTTTGTTAAAAATACGAATGACTTGCTTTTCCAGCCTGATGTGTCGGGTTTATTAGGAACTTATGGTCCTGGCGGTTTTCCTCCCTTTGTAAATGCAGGTGATGTATCTAACCGCGGTTTAGAATTAGAATTAGGTTATAGCACTGACCCTACGAAAGACTGGGTTTTCTCGACCTCTTTTAACATGACGCAATTAACCAACGAAGTAATGCGCGTACCAGATGGGGTTGATTTTATTCCTGGAGCTCAGTTTGGAGTAGGTGGTAACGTGGCTACTCGTTTTGAAGTAGGTCAGCCAATTGGCTATTACATCGGTTTACAAACGGATGGTATCTTCCAAAGCCAACAAGAAATCGACAACTCTTCCGTAGTACAAGCAGGTGCTCGTCCTGGTGATCTTCGTTATGTAGATCAAAATGGTGATGGCGTAATTAGCTTTGGTGATGACTCAGATAGAACTAAGATAGGTTCTCCTATTCCTGATTTTACCTTCGGTTTAAATTTAACCGGTCGTTACAAAAATTTCGATGCCTCATGTAATCTTTACGCTGCTGTAGGTCAAGAAATCATCAGAAACTACGAAAGACAGCAACCCTATGCCAATCAATTAACTTACGTTATTGATCGCTGGACTGGTCCAGGTTCCAGTGAAGATATTCCTCGTGTAACAACAGGGGCAACTCGTAATAATGTATTCTCCGACTATTTTGTAGAGGATGGTTCTTTCCTTAGAATTAGAAATTTACAAGTAGGTTACACCCTTCCTAGAAAATGGCTAACTCGTCAAAAAGTAGAGTCAATGCGAGTTTACGTGTCCGTAAATAATTTATACACTCTTACCAACTATCAGGGTTATGATCCGGATATTGGAAACTTCGGTGGTGTATTAGCAGCGGGTGTTGACTACGGTTTCTACCCACAAGCACGTACAATTATGGGAGGCTTTAACATTAAATTTTAAGATCATGGCTATAAAAAGATATACCACAATAATTTTAACCGCCCTTGCTCTTAGCTTAACTAATTCGGGCTGTGAAAAGTACTTAGACGTTAGTCCGCCTTTTGCGCAGGATGCGGAAAACTATTTCAACTCTGAACAAGATTATGAGTTGGCTTTAATAGGAGCCTACGACTTACTCCAAGCTTCATACCTAACCTTGTGGATTGGTGAAATCGCTTCTGACAACGCTATCGCTGGAGGTGAAAGTGTGAACGATTCGGAAGGATTGCACCAAATTGAAGCCATGACGCATAATGCGGTGAACAACGAGTTGAGAAGCATATTCCGTTGGAACTACGCGGGTATTGCTCGCACCAACTTTATTATGGAGTATAAAGACAAAACCGACTTTGACGGTAAAGAGCAAATACTCGGTGAAACTCGTTTCCTTAGAGCTTATTACTATTTCGAATTGGTAAAGTATTTTGGTGATGTGCCTTTAATTATCGACAGGCGCTTAGGTTCTGAAGAGGTGACCGAAGTAGCACGCACGCCACGCTCAGAAGTTTATGCTCAAATTGAGTCTGATCTTCGTTATGCAGCTAATAATCTACCTTGGAACAATCCGGTAAAAGGTAAAGCTGAAAAAGGTTCTGCCTTGGCACTTTTAGGTAAGGTTTATCTGTATCAGAATAAGTTTGCCCAAGCAGCAGAAGTTTTAGATGAGGTTATTAATGATGGACCTTATAGCTTAATGCCCAACTTCGGCGATTTATGGTTTGCTGCTAATGAAGATAATAGCGAGACTGTTTTTGATGTGGAATATTCTAACCTTGAAGGTGGTAGCTATGATTGTTTGATTTGCTTAGAAGGAAATGCTGCTGCAGGTTTTCAAGGAATCCGTCAGTATGAAGGTCCTTTTTATGGAGATGGTAATAGCTATAATTTGCCTACGGCAGATTTATACAATGCCTTTTCAGTAAATGATCCTCGTCGCGATTTAACAGTTTTAAATTTAGACTCCTTTATTAACTTACAGCCAGATCCAGGTTCTATTAGCTATGCCGTAGGTGGCGGTGGTCATACAGGCTTCTATAATAATAAGTACATTAAGCGTCAGTCTGAATTAGGATTACCCGATGATGATTTAACTAGCCCGCTTAACTACAAGGCGATTCGTTACGCAGACGTACTTTTAATGGCAGCGGAAGCGCATACCAGAAGTAATAATGATGGCCCTGCCTTAACTTACTTAAATGAAGTTCGTGCACGCGTTGGCATGCCAGCAGTAAATGCGAGCGGCCAGCAATTAACCGAGGCCATCTGGGAAGAAAGAAGATATGAACTTTCGGGTGAAGGTTTACGTTTTTTCGACCTCGTACGTACTGGTAAAGCCGCTACCTCAATAGATAATTTCACCTCTGGGAAAAATGAACTTTTCCCCATACCGCAGGTGGAAATCGATTTAGCGGGTGGTAGCTGGACACAAAATAGTGGTTACTAATAATTTTTATATTTTTAATTTTAATCCAAATCATGAAAATGAAATCAATGAGAAGATCAGGTTCACGGTTTCTTGCTTTAGGTGCTCTGCTAGTTTTTGCGGCGGCCTGTGGTGAAGATGACGAACCAACAATTGGGAATGCTCCCAGTGCAAGTGATGCAGCCTTTACTTATGTAGCGTCTGCACAAAGCGACAACGTAATAGAGTTTACCGCTTCAAATTCTAGTGTAAGTGCTAGTTGGGATTTTGGCAATGGAGCCACGGGAGAAGGAACGAATGTTTCGGCTTCTTATCCATTCGCTGGAACTTATACTGTTACCTTAACGGTACAGAATTCGGGTGGTAGTGCTAGTAGTACTCAAGATATTACTATTGCTCAGGATGATCCAAACCTAATTAATAACCCAATTTTCGACCTGTTAACAGGTGGAGCAGCAGGGCCAGGCTTTAAGTCTTGGGCTATTGACTCGGTTAGAGCCGCGCATTTCGGTGTAGGTCCAGACCCTGTTGGTGCAGCCGGTTTATACCCAGAGTGGTATGCCGCCGCAGCTTTAGAAAAAACAGGTGCAGGTATGTATGATGACCTTTATACCTTTAAATTAAACGGTTTCGGTTTCGATATGATCACCAATGGTGATGTTTATGTAAATACCGCTAGCGCTGGTATTGCTCCTTTCAACGATACTACCGCCACTAATGTGGGCGATTTCAAAGCTAATTTCCCTAATCAATTAGGTGAAACTTGGACGCTTAATGAAGGTGCTGATACTAGTATTACCTTTAGCGGTAATGCCTTCTTAGGTTACTGGGCAAGCTCTCAAACTTACCAAATTGTAAGTATTAGTGAGAATGAATTATTCCTACGCTTCGTAGATGGGATAGCGACTAACCCAGCTTTAGCTTGGTACATTCGATTAGTTCCTGAAGGATTCGTAAGCAACCCAGATCCAGTAGCACCTTCTTACAGTCTTCCTTTAGACTTTGAAACAGTTGAGCCAGTATTTACCACTTTTGGAAACAGCACGGCTGCGGTAATTGCGAATCCAGATGCTTCTGGAATTAATACAAGCTCTAAGGTTTTAGAATCCGTTCACGGTAATGAAACTTGGGCTGGTTTCTTTGTAAACTTAGATTCTAAACTTGATTTTAGTACGCAAACTACTATTAAACTTAAAGTTTGGGCTCCTATTACAGGAGACTTCAGAATTAAGTTAGAAGAGCAAGCCAATACCAACAACTTTGTTGAAGTAGATGCTACGGTAACAACGGCTAATACTTGGGAAGAAATTACCTTCGATTTTAGTGGTACTGCCGCAGATTTCGATCGCTTAGTAATGTTCCCAGGGTGGAATGTGGCTAATGCAGGAACTTTCTACGTTGACGATGTCGTTCAACAATAAATAGAATTTTTTTAAAGAGGCGTAGGGTGTATTTCCTTACGCCTCTTTATTTTTTTAACCTAAAACGCAACTTATGAGATTGAGCATTTACCCCCTACTTGTAATATTACTTATTACAGCTTCTTGTGCAGAGGAAAAAACAGTTGCACCAGCCCTTTTACCTTCTAATTTACAAACTACTATTGATGTATCCACTACCACGGAAGGTCTCGTTAACCTTACGACCCGTGCGGTGAATGCAAATTTTTATACCGCCGAATTTTACGATTTAGACGGGCGCACAGACCTACAATCTAGAGAAGGTACTTTTTCCTACCGCTTTACCGAAAGTGGCACTTACCTTATTGTTAGCCGTGCTCATATTTCTAATATCGACTTTATTGAAAAGCGTGATTCCGTAGAAATCACCATCTCTACTAATTCAGGTGCGGGTGGAATTCCCACAACTGGCTATACTACGCCTCTTTCTTATCCCAACTATACTTTAGTTTGGCAAGATGAGTTTGAAGGCACTTCGCTATCTAGCGCTTGGACCCACGAAATTGGCACCGGAAATGGTGGCTGGGGTAACCAAGAATTACAATATTACCGTCCAGAAAATACGGAAGTACGTGATGGTTACTTGGTAATCACTGCAAAAAGAGAAGACTTTTCAACCAGTTCTTATACTTCTTCACGCATTGTTTCGCGGGGCAACCAGAGTTTTAAATATGGCCGAATCGACATTAGAGCCGCCATGCCAGAAGGACAAGGTTTATGGCCTGCCTTATGGATGTTAGGCGATAATTTTGGCACCGTAGGTTGGCCAAGATGTGGCGAAATAGATATAATGGAAATGGTTGGCGGACCTACAGCCAATAAACGTGGCGATGGCTATACGCATGGAACTGTGCATTGGTTTGATGATGGCAGTAATGTGAAAGCTGATTTTGGTGGTGCCTATCGCTTACCCAATAATGCTAAGCTATCCGAAGAATTTCATGTGTATTCTATCATATGGGACCAAAGTAGCATAACCTGGTATATCGATGATATTCAGTATCATGCCATCAATATCAGTGGCTCCTCTTTAGATGAGTTTAAAGAAAAATTCTTCTTTATATTTAACGTTGCGGTGGGCGGTATTTGGCCTGGCAGCCCCAACAGTAGTACCGTATTCCCGCAAAGAATGGCGGTTGATTACGTAAGAGTATTTCAATAATAGAAGGGAAAGAATTACTAAAGGGAATAATAGATATTTTTGAGCTCTATCGTGCCTCCATCAAATTGATTAAGGCCTTTAAAGTAAACTAAACCGCTAATATCTTCCCAATTAAGCTCCCCTTCCAAAGCACTAAAATCAAGGCTGAATGTTTGCCATTCGGTCTTGATTTTTTTAGTGCTAGCTGGTCCAAATTTAAAATGGCCTTCCGCTAAGTTCCCTTTCGCGTAATTTCCACTTTGCAAGCCAATCTCAAAATTGCATTCACTCTGCCCTCGGATACTAAATACTAGTTTCCCCTTTTCTTTAAAGTCACTTAGGTTTAGGCTTTCGCCTGATGCGTAATTAAGTGCGCATCCCCACCAAGGACCTGTGCCGGTTTCTATCACTAATAGCGAATCCTGCTTTAGCTCTATACTGCAAGTGTTTTCCCAGGCTTCTAACTTTACAGTAGATGCGGGATAACGGAAATCTTCATTTATATGGGCATCTACGGCAGTGCCCAATAAAAGGATGTGTTTAGCCTCTGTAAGCACGCTATCATTGTTAGGGTACACAATCTCCTTGATTGGCATTAAGCTCTTGTAGGGCGGCGATAAGAGTTCTTGTAATACACTATCTCTATCGCCATTATAACTCTTGTGCAAGGCTTGCCCGTTTCTGCTTAAGCCTTCAAAAATCCCTTGATCAAAACTTTCCCACAAAGGCATCTTCACTGCTCCGGAAACTCCAAATAAGCCAAAGTGATTTTCTGAGCCTCCGGGGTTTTTGCCATCTTTCCAAGGCTCGTCGAAAGCTTCGAAATAAAAGCAAGAAATACCATTGGCATTGGTCCACTCGTGGATTGAATTATAATACAAAGCTTGCTTGTACTCATCGGCTGCGTGCGAGCCTTCAGCTCCGTACATGGTATTGGTATAACTAGCCCAACCTGTTTCCCCAATGTGGATTTCCTTTTCAATACCTAGGCTATACATATAATCTTTTACCGCTTGGAATTGCTTTTTCACGCGCGCTACGCACCTTGCGATAGCAGCTTCAGTTTGGGCTTTGGTGTTTAGGTCTTCTTCGTTTTCAGTAACATACCAAAACTCTGGATCGTAATGGGTATCGTGAAAAGGATAACTGTGTAGGGAAACATAATCTACCGCATTAAGCAGTAATTCTAGGTCTTCTTTATAATAACTATCGTCGCCACCGCCCCAAGAAGCAAAATTATCAGAGGAGGTAATCCATAATTTGGCGTTTAAGCTACCTTCCTTTTTAAGCCCCTGTAGATAGTCTACCCAGTGAAGAATGATGCCAGGTTCAACATAGTAAGTGGCCGCCCAGTGTACCATCGATTCATTACCTACGGCAATTACTTTTACAATATCTGGATATTGCTGGGCGAGCTTAACGGCTTGCTCTATTTCTGCGCGATTATTAGCGGTATCGCCGCGACTGTGATTGGGCTTTTCACCAAAGGCATTTTCGCATTGCATCCAGGCGCCTAGCATTACGTACATCTCGAAATTAGGATCGAGATCTTTCATTTCTTTAATGGCCTGTAAAAGGCGTGGCGTATGATCGTAAAGCCGCGCATGGTAGGTACGAAGGATTTTAAAGCCCGCCGCATCTAATATTTTTAGATCCTCTTTAATGTCTGCCACGCTGGGCGCTTTAGAACGGTCTTGGTGACGATAGCCTCCATAGGCAATGGCAGGATAATCGCTATTTCCTAAAATATCTCGGGCCTCTATAAACAAGTTATCCTCCTGCTTACAGGAGGATAAACTAAATACTAAGGCCAGCCCTAGAAGGGCGGTCCATTTTTTCATGTCATTAAATTTTATTCTACAATTAAGCGTAGGTTTCTCACCTCTGCTCCTTGTTGAATTCTTAACATATAAAAACCAGCTTGGAAAGAACGCATATCGATTATATTAAACCCACCATCCAAGCTAAGATTTTGCAATAGTTGCCCATTTACATTGAAAATGGATACTTCTTGTTGGCCTTCGCCTAACTCAAGGTTAAGGAAATCACTCACCGGATTGGGGTAATACTGGATTTCATTTAAGGCTAATTGCTCTTCTAAACTTATATTCTGACAGCTGCCCACTAAATATACATCTTTACTGCCAGCATTATTTCTTTCACCGCCACTAGGATGGGTGTAGGTATAGTAGAAATATAAACGCGTGCCCTTGCTAGCCGTTACTCTAAAAGGCTGATTGGGCGTAACATTATAACCAGGCAAAGCGCCCGGGTCGGTGCCGATGTATAAAATACAGGTGGGACTGCCCATGCCCGTAATAGTCGGGATAAAAGTGATGGTAGGATTATTATCATCGTCGGAAAACTCGTAGTAGAAGTCGCCATTAGAAGATAAATTACGGCAAGGTGGCGCGGGATCTACCGTAAAGTTTACCACATTCGAGGTGGCCGAATCGCCAAAGCCATCAAAAGCCACTGCTTGTAAAGTCTTCTGTCCTTGAGCGGCATTCCACGACATAGTAAAGGGCGCTTGATTATCGCTCCCTAGGAGAATGCCATCGAGGTAGAAATCAACTTTTATTACACTATCGTTCAGATCATTAGCAATACTGTTGAAGTCTAACACTTCTCCCGTAAGGTAAACACTGCCGTTTAAAGGACTGATTAAGGAAACGGTAGGTGGTACATTGCTACTATTGCCAGAAATCACGTAAACTTGGTCTATATCTCTACTGCTGCCATTAGTAACTTCTAAGTCAAAAAGGTAAACGCCTTCTTGCAAACCGCTAATTGCGCTTGTCGCAGATTGGGCACTGGCCAGGTTTACGATGCTGGGGCCAAAAATTTGGGTCCATTGGTAATTTAGGCTTCCGCCTGATGGGCTGGAACTAGCGCTACCGTCTAAAGTAGCAGTGCTTTGGGGTAGCAATAGAATTTGATTAGGGCCCGCATCCGCTACCGCTTGATCATAACTAAGCGGACCTTCGTAGGTCCAAGTAAACTTACCCACGTTTACTTCACCGCTTTCAAAATGAATGCGCATTACTTGCTCGCCACTTTTAAGGGGAATACCGGTTACGGTTTTGGTAGCCCAAGTGTTCCAACCACTGGTATTGTTTACGCCAATGCCACCGAAAACAAGATCGCCGTCTGATTCTATGCGCAAGGGGCCACCGCCGGCAGAGTTACCACAGGCATAGCGCATTTCTAATTTATACTCACCGGCAGTTTGCACGTCTACGGTATATTCCAACCACTCACCGGCTGAAATCCATCCAACCACGGCTCCTTCACTTTGATTTAGTTCAGAGTCTACGTCTTCCAAAGGACGGAAGTCGCCGTTATTATTAGCGCTGAGGTCTTGGTAAGCAATACCATTGCCATTACCACCTTCAAAAACATCGTAATGCCCAGCTTCAAAAGATCCAGGAATAGGAGTCGGAATGCCAGAATAGGCATATTGCTCTCCTACTTGTACGCTCACTAAATTGGTAAGTGCGTAATTGGTATTTCCCTCGTAAACACGAGCATAGAAATTATGCACCCCAACTTGCAGACTGTCGGCGGTAACCATATAAGGAGCGCTATTGCTGGTGCCAATAAGCACATCTTCTTGGTAAAACTCTACCTTAGAAACAATGCCCATTCCCGAAGTTACTACGTCTAAATCAACAGACCCGCCAGGGTAAGCGCGCGTAAAGCTGGTGCTTAATACCCCGTCTACGTCTACATCAATGCTAGTTACCAGTTTATGTCCGGGTACATCTAGGTTAAAACCATCGGAGAAATTTACTATGATGCTATCGTTGCCATAATTTTGGGCCACATAAATAATGGTTCCATTATTATTAAAAGCCGCCGCTAAGGGGTGGTTAGAGGTAATAGCCGTGCTAACCTCGCCTAAGACGTTCATGCTGTGCAACCAATGGTAGGTTTGGGCATCGGAAACCCCGAATTTTAAGTTTCTTTCGGGATAAGAATCGTACATAGTTATGGCCTTTTGAGGATCGGTAAAGGAGAGGTATTTCCACTTTACATCATGCCATAAATTAACATTGGGATCATTAGTTAAGATGCCTGTATTTTGCTCAATTTCCGCCCAAAGCTGATCTACATAGGAAACATTGTGGCCTAAGTAAAGCGATCCACCATGAATAGGGTACATCTCTATACCGTAAGACGCGGCGATGTCTGCCGTCCAGAAAGTACCGTTGTCATAGCTGTTGCCCCAAACTCGCGATACTAGGGAGTATTGTTGACTACTAGCAAAATTGCGATTGTACATATCAAACCAGTACTCTTCAACCGCTGCTTGCTCGGTAGTGTAGAGGTAAATGCCTAAATCGCGAATGGAATCGTTGCCGGTAACTTCTCCCCAATGAATTAAAGAGGAGTTAAACTGCATGCTTTCGGAAGTCGACTCTTGGTCGTTTCCTTGCGGGAAAGTTGCAAAGCCATTGGCCCAGCAATGTCCGGCATAAGGACTAAAATTTCGTAAATAAGGGAAGAGGTTATCTTGGCGATTGCTGCTCGCCGCATCCCTTACTAAAAGATTAATCATATCGCCCCACTGGTTTTTCCAACCCGCATCGTATTGCTCTAAAAAAGCGGCGGCATGAATAAAATAGCCCCAATGAAAATGATGATCATTAATATTCACATCTTGGCCGTGACCAGCAGGATAGCCTAGCATAGCCGACCAAGTTTGATTGTAATAAAATAAGAAGGCCACCTCACCACTATTGGCTTTTAACCAATCTTCTAAACGCGCTTTAATGGTGCTTACGATTTTATTTAAAGCTACGGTATCGCCACTAATTTCAGCGACGCGGGCCGTTTGAATTAAACGGTTCATGGCTTGCCCTTCATTATACGAATCGGTCCAAGTAGCTAAGCCTTCGTTTTCCAAAAGTTTAATTTTGGTGTTCATCTTAGCCGGACTGAAAGTAGGGCTGTAAAAGTCGATATAAGGCAGGGTAGGTAATATCCCGTAGAAGGTGTTTACGGTGCTAAATGTATTGCCCGCCATCATTTTTAACTGCCCTCTTACGGTGTTGTATGTATGAGGCGTGTTAACGCTTCCGCTGCCTAAATTAGCCCATTGATGAGGTAAAAGGCCTAAAAGCATATTAGTTGCCGTGCCCTCTTTTACACTAGTCTGCACATTAAAAACCGTGGTTACTTGACTGGTGTTTTCATCGTAAGAGAAAGAACTTGTGGTGCCTGTTGGAAAAACATAAGCGTACTGCTGAAAGGCATTTGCCGCCGTTACTAAATTGCTAGAGCTCAAAGGCAGGAAGGCCAAGGACCAGTAATTCTCGCCATTTAAATTGGAGCTATACACATTTCCAGTTTTAGTCCAAACACTACCTGTGGGGGCATAAACAGAGAAGTCGGCCCCATTGCGTAAGTTCTCGATAATAAGAATCTCATTATGGATGGTAGCGGTGCCTTGATCAACGGTAACTTCCGCCAAACTCGCCGAGTCTTTCGTGAAATACACAAAAGGCATCCCTATACCTGTGGTGGCCTCCATTTGCTTTGTGCCATTTTTCCATTGCATCGTAATGGTCCAGTCGCTGAAATCGGAAATATTTGCCGCGCTAGCATTGAGGCCGTTTAGCCCCACTTTCACTGGTTCAATATTATCAATCGGTCCCCAGGGAATGTAGGTTAAAACCAAACCGCTGTTGAGGGTTTTTTCCGTGAAAGGATAGTTAAAGAGATTGCTGGAGTGCGCGTTTTTAATCTTATCGGACCACCAATCGTTGGTAGGCACGGGGCGGTTAGCTGCATTGCCCACCACAAAGGGTGTCCCTGAGGGATAACCATTTCTACCGGCAGCATCGGTGCCCGGGAAAGTGGCGGTATAGCTACCACTGCCAACATTTACTACCTGCGCTACTGCAGAGAATTGGACCAATAAGGTCAGGATAAAGATCTGCGTTAAGCGCTGATAAATTTTAATCATAACTAGATTTTAAAGAGCTTTTTTGTTTAATTAAAAGCTTAATTCGATTCGTTTAATGTGGCCACTGCGGCTAAATATACCTTGGCTTTCGGCTAAGCTTAGGCTGGATTGATCTGTTCTTTCTTCTTGGCCATTGGCATAGAAAATAGTAAGCTGGTAGCTTGCGCCAGATTGGTAAATAATAGGCACTCCACAATAGCTGAAAGCCATTTGACCTTCTTTTAGGGCGATACTTTGAAACTCACCTAAAGCATCTACATAGTCAAAGGTGCTTGCGGTGCTATTAAACTCGTCGGGGTGCATAAAGAAAGGTGCAATGCTCAGTTGACCCTGCTGTACTTTTAGTCCTAATTCGGCCCAACGGTTTAATACATCTTCCTTCACTTGTCCTGTCATACCAGGTTGCTGTACGCCAGCATTAGAAGGTGTATGCGAGTAGGCATCGGTAGGGAAAGCACCGTACAATTTTGGGTTTTTATTAGCTCCAATACCCGCTCTAATCTCGTAGTAGTGATCGATTAAGGCACCCATAATTTTAGGATCAGCCTGGGCCGCTTTACCCTTGTAAATATTCTCTTGCACAGCTAAGAGAAGTTTAGAAACCATGTGCCAGTAAATGCTTCCCAAGCCTTCGTAACCGTAAAAAGTACCAGAGCGGCCTGTAAAAGCACGGTGATTAAAGGTCTCTTCAAAAAGCTCTAACAAAGAATTAGCTTCTGTACGAGCGAGTTCAGCCCAAGGAGATTGCGCCAACTTGTTTAAACGATCTTCTAAATCTTTGGCATTGTTTAGGTCGCCATTAAAATGATAGGATTCAGGTCCTCCAATTTCTACGATGCTTTGATTGCCTTGGGCGTGCATAGCTTTGATTAAAGCAGAAGCCTTTACAAAGCTAGCGGGAATATTATTTTTTTCGATAAAAGGCGCTAAAGTCCGATCTGGGTAAAGCATATAGCTATACTGATCGGCACGATACATGGCACTCTGCTTTAATTGATCCAGTATATTTAAAGCTTCTTCCGCCTTTAAATTATCGGTGCTTAAAGCCGCCACTTGTCCTTCCAACATTTCGTAGAGGTAGGAAATTTCAACAGCATCTTCGCTAAACTCAATTAAATTGTAAGCATGGTAAAGACCATCTGCACGACGGTTTTTAGCAATCGCATCATCAATGTAGGCTAAAGCCAAGTCAAATAAATTAATAATGGCTTGCTTATCAATTTCTTGTTTTTCGCCTCCTAAACCAGAATAAGCAAGAGCGCGATAGCGATCGCCCGCATAACCGAGACTGTCGCAAATGGCCCGACGTTCTTGCGCACTAAAAGGTTTACCAAGGGAGTCTTTATGCTCTTGAAAAGTCTTTAACACGTTAGCGGTTAAATTGTAAAGCGGGCTGTTTAAAGCAAAAGCACTTTGGCTAGACTCGCTAAAGAGCGTGCTGTTAAAAGCTATAAAGCGACGTAAATAATAAAGAGTCACCATGCTTACGCCATTCCCTACGAGAGCATTGTTGGCATCATTCCATTCCGGTCTTTGAGTATTAAGCCAAATGCCAGTTTCGGGAATAAAATTATAGAGTTTGGTTAAAGCGGTTAAGAGGATTTTCTCCGCCAAATTCGCTTTAATAATATTTTGTGATTCATCCCAGGCTAAGCGACCATCGCTGCCCACAGACTCTACGCGGCCTTGAATTATTTTTTCCAAATCGTGATCAAAGTCGATGGTATCGCTAGAATCTCGAACTATTTCGGAATAAGATTTTATACGGTAAGGAACATTGGCGTAAACAAAGGATTCCTCCGATAGCATTTCCTGCAGTTTGTTGGGGTAGTGCGCCGCCGAATGTTCGAGGAGCTTCTGCAGATAAATAATCTGATGATCACCCCAATAGCCAATAAAAGACCAAGGGTCATGTTCTTCAATTACTTCCCAATCAATACCGTTTTTAGAAATACGATAGGGGTTATAACCGTCAAGCGTAGATGCGTTAACAAATTTGGCAATGATACCCTCAATATAAAGCGGGAAAGAATAGCTGAGCGCTTCCCAGTTTTGAAAAATATCGCGCCAGTTGCCTTCGTAGTTAATAATGCGATTACCTTCTTGGTCTAGGTTTTCGATGCTGAAATAATTCCAAGGGCGGCTGGGGTCACCGTGGCGGCGACTGAATGATAGTGGTAAATATTCGCGGCAAATGCGGATTAAATCGCTGTTGCCCGTTTCTTTGGCCTTTGCAACCAAACTGCTATAACTAAGTTGCTCATCCAGGCTTTCGAAAAAGTTAGCGTAGGCAATGCTTAGCTTATGGTTTACAATATTGAAGTACTTTAATAGGTCGTTTTTACTAAGCAGGTAAAGTCCTTCGAAAATACCACCACGCATAATGTTAAAGAGCACATTACTATAATGACGGGTGCTAATTAATTTGTCCTTACTGCTTTGTAAACCATCGGCTAAGCCTACTAGTTTTTTAAGCTTAAGGGAGTCGGCGGTAATTTCTGCTTCTACCTTCGCTACTAAGGCACCTTCGTTTTTAAGCTCTTCTCTTAGTTGCGCAACTTGGGCGCTAGACATATTGAGTTCTGCTACGCAAAGCCAATGCTTCTCTTCGTTTGCAGCCATTTTAAACTGGCTATGAATAAAATAAGCACCTTTTGTAGCCTTAATAAAGCTTTCGTTTTCAATGGTAGTGCCACGACGGAAATTATCCAGTTGCAGATTGGATAATAAAATCGCATCTGCCGCAAGGCCACTAGACCAAATGGTATTAGCTCTTAATGCTTCGGCGGGCTCGGCTTTGTCAACAATGCGTGCGCTGAGACTAAAGATGGCTAAAGTAGAATCGGCTATCTTTTCATTTTTCTTGTAAGCATCTACCAAAGTGCTTCTGCCACTTTGCAAGGCACTATTTACACCCGAGGGTAAAATGTTTTGCAAACCATCGAGAATGGCGATTTCGGCTCCATCAGAACTTAAGTTTTTAAGCCAGCTTTTTTTAATAAAGCCGTAGCGATTACTGAAAGACCATTCATAGCTAAAACTTAGGCCGAGGCTTTCATTAATTTCTTCGAAGCGCAGCTTATTGCCCAAGCTGTTTTTGTAAATATTTCTACGAATTTGATACAGGCCTTCGGAGCGCAGCGAAAAGGCTTCCCATAGCTGGGTGTGTCCATCACGCTTTACTTTAATTAAGGTTTTTGAACCGGTATTTTCCGCATTGTCGATAATTTTATCGTCAGTATAATAGGGAAATAAGGCCGATTCCGCATTCTTTCTACCTGCGGTAAGTCCGCCATTACTAGCAATAAAAAGCCACTGATCGCTAGGGCTAACCACTGTCATAAAGAAGGGGTCCATTGCGTGGTAGTTGGAAATCTTGTAATAGCTTTCCCCCGAAATTTCTACAAATCCCCCTTCTACCTGAGGGGGAGCTTGTTGAATAGGGTTAGAGCCAAGGAAAATTGTTTCTGCTTTAGAAGACATCAAAAAAATCTTAGGGTTTTAGTACTAGGTTTTGCAGTGCCTGTGCGGGCACTAAAGTTTTGATTTCGCGCTCACCAATTTTTAGAGTGAAGCTTTTCGCACGTTCGTCTGTGTTAAATAAATAAACGACAATACTTTCATCAGGGTTTTGCACGGCAGTAAGTAAAAGCGATTCATCGGAACAGCTAAAGCCAATGCGTTTCGCTTGGGGCTGAATGAATTGACTAAACTGACGGAGAATATAATAAAGCGGTGTGAAGTATACTTCATCGCTAATAGTATCGACTAAGACCGGCGCTACACACCAATTTTTTGCGTGATTGGGGCCACCTTGTTTATCGAGGACCATATTCCAATCTACCCAACCAGCCACCCAGTTATTTAAGCACCCGATTATATCGCGGGCATAGCGGTAAGCGGGAATATAGGGTGTGTGCAGGTATTTGTCTTCGGGCTTGGCCCAATCGTAGCCCCAGTCGGTCGCTTCTTTACGCCAGTACCAATCATCTTCCTGCCAGTGCGGGATTTCCGCATCTACGCAAGCTTCTGTTTGGATGATCATTTTATTAGGCGCTAGGGCATGGGTGTGCTGTAGTGATTTCGGAAACCAATCGTAAGTGCTGGTATACCAATGAACAGCGGTACCAGCGATATAGGGCGAAGCAAGCGAATCTTGCAAAAGCACATCGGCCCATTCTTCTAATTCCTCCCCGCGGTTTTGATCGTACACGAGAATTTTAATGTCTAGGCTATCTTCCTCTAATTGCGGGCCTAAATAGTTTGCTACGAAATCAGCAGTTTCTTCGGGCGTAAAATGCATGCTTTCCCAATTAGCATCATTACCTAAGGGTTCGTTCTCTACCGTGAAACCCCAAATGGGAATGCCTTCTGCGGCGTAAGCCTGCGCATATTTAGAAAAATACTTGGCCCAAACCGAGCGATATTGAGGCAGGAGTTTCCCACCAAAATAGGCTTGATTATCTTTCATCCAGGTTGGAGCAGTCCAAGGAGAAGCAAAAATTTTAAAGCCGTTTTTAGAGATGGCTTGCGCTTCTTTAATGGTAGGAATAATGTCATCGCGATCTACCGCAATGCTAAAAGATTCCAATAAGGTATCGCCTGGCACATCTGCATAAGCATAGGAACTTAAAGAGAAGTCGCAGGAGTTGATATGGGTGCGGCACAAACTGTAAGCCGCCGCATCGCTGGAAAAGTAAGCTTCGAGAACTTCCTTGCGTTTATGGGCGCTCATTTTTTGGAGCAAGTGGCTGCTCGATTCGGTAAAGGCACCGCCAAAACCTTCTATGGTTTGGAAAGTCTGCTCTGGGAATATTTCAATACCAAATTCAGTAACCGAGTCAAAAGGCTCGCTTTGGGCCATTTTTGCACCCGCGGCAGAACTGTTATAGATTTCAAGCTTTAGCTCGTCCGAAACCCTTGCGGGACTTTGGCAGCTAAAAAGCAAAAAAGGGAAAGCTAGCCCAAGAAAGATTTTGAAGTATTTAGTAAGTCTAGTGTAATTCATAAACCCGCACATAATCTAAAATGTATTGGTGGCTTTCCCATTGTGGATCGATGCCTTTAGCACCACCCCAACCGCCGCCCACGGCTAGGTTAATAATAATGTTTTGGGGCTTAAAAAAGGGCCATTCTAGTTCGTTCGCATTTTTATCGTAGGTGAAATAGCGCTCGCCATCTACCAATCCGTAAATTACATCGGGATACCATTCTACCGCATAGGTATGAAATTCGCCATTCATGTTTTTCACTTCTATTTCATTGCCAATCTGATTGCCTTGTTTAAAATAATAGGCGCGTGTGTGGCAAGTGGCGTGGTTAATACCGTCGCCGGTGCTGTCGTTAATTTCGTAACCTACGCATTCTAAAACATCAATTTCACCGCAGTAGGGCCAAGAGATTTCATCGCGATATTCATCACCCAATAACCAACCTGCCGACCAAGTACCACGTCCAACCGGAACTTTCGCTCTAAATTCAATCTTTCCATATAAAAAAGATTCTTTGCCTTGTGTGCTTAAACGTGCTGAGGTCCAGGGAGAGCCGGCGTCGTTTTTATGCGCTTCAATAATCAGGTTGCCGTTTTCCTGACGAGCATTTTTCAGCTTGGCATCGGTATAAAATTGCGGCTCATTATTGCCCCAACCCCAGTTGCCAACATTGTAACTCCACTTGGTGGTATCGGGTAAACCTTCGCCCTCAAATTCATCGCTCCACACCAGTTGCCATTCTTCGCCTTCCATGCTTTGGGTATTGCTTTTAGGAGTGGAAGTGTGACGTTTAATTAGTTTAAATTCAATACTTTCGGGCTGGATTGTACCCGCTTTAAAATGTAAACGTATGGGGTGCATACCACTATCTAGCGGAGAACCAATCACATAAGCTTGCTCATCTGCGAAAGCGAGGTCGCCGCTAATATTATAGCTGCGACCATCCGTGTTTTTAACGTAATCTTCCACCCAAACTCGGGCACTTGTATCGGCTTTTCCATTTATGGTAAGTCGGTAGCGACCAGCTTCGGGAATATTTACTTCATATTCTAGCCACGAATTAGCAGGCATGCTAAGGCTATCTTTATTTAGGTTTGGTAAACTACTGTTTACAAAGCTACTAGCAGCAACTACAACCGTGTTTTTAGGGCTTTCCCTTTCGGTAGATGCGTTCTCTGTGGCATTGCCGTTAGAGCAGGCAATAGCGCTTGCGATAACAATTAAGCTTAAAAAATTTCTCATAATTAGTCCTTAGTAACAAGTTGTTTTTCAATTTCTTCTAGCGATTTACCTTTGGTTTCGGGTATAACTTTAATAATAAAGATCAGTCCGAAGGCAGCGAAAAGTCCATAAAGTAGGAAGGTTAAAGAGTTACCGAGAACCTCTAATTCCCATGGGAAAATCCATTGTACTACAAAGCTTACCGCTGAGTTTATCAAACCCACGAAAGAAATAGCAATTCCCCTTATTTTATTGGGGAAAAGCTCGGAAAAGAGCACCCACATAACTGGTCCGATGGAAATTGCAAAGCTGGCCACAAAGGCAAGAATGGAAATTAAGGTAAGGGAGGTATTCATGTGAATCGATCCCTTAACAATATCCGCCTGATGTTCTTCCAAGGTGGCTGCATCAATTTTGTCGGCGAGAGCAGCAGTAAAATCACTTTCGCTGTTATAAACCGTGGCGGTTAAACTTTCTAAAGTAGAGCTGTCGAATTTTTCGGCAAAGTTGGCAATAAGCTCTGGGCTTACCGAAAATTCGGCTGTTTTAAAGGCATAAGATAAGGTGAACATAGAAAGTGCAATGCCGGCAACACCAAAACTTAAGAGTGGTTTACGCCCAAGGCGATCAATAAATAAAATGGCTAATACGGTAAAAGCGAGGTTTACCAAGCCTACTAAAATGGCTTGCATAAAAGAGGCGTCGGTGCCGAGGCCACTTTGTTCGAAAATCATCGGCGCATAAAAGAATACCGAGTTGATTCCAGTAATTTGCTGAAGAACCGCAACCACAATTCCAATAGTTAAAACTAAGCGTAGGCCCGGACGGAATAGATCTTTGATCTTAGCTTCCTCCTTGTTTTCTTCTAATTCAATACTCTTTTGGATGCGATCGATCTCAATTTTCGCGGCATCAGCACCGACTACTTTGGCCATAATTATTTCCGCTTCAGCAAAGCGGCCATGCATTATTAACCATCGTGGGCTCTGCGGAACAAAGAAGAGGCCAAAGAAATATAAGATCGCGGGAAGAGTTTCTAAGCCTAGCATCCAGCGCCAATTGTATTCATCTAGCTTAAGGTTTATGGCCCAGCTTGCATCGCTTTTACCCAATTGAAGAATAAGGTAATTGGTGAAGAAGGCGAGTGAAATACCGATAACAATGTTAAGTTGATTGAAGGAAACTAATCGTCCCCGTAAGTCTTTCGGAGCGATTTCCGCAATATACATAGGCGCTAAAATTAAGGATGCACCTACGCCAAAACCACCGATCATTCGCGCAATAACTAAGAATAGAAAAGAGGGTGCGATGGCCGAAAGGATGGCGGAAAGAGCGTAAAGCGCAGCGGCATAGCGCAATACTGTTCGGCGTCCGTACTTATCACTAATGGGGCCTGCAACCATCATCGCTAGGGTCGCCGTGAGAGTAAGCGAAGCGACCGACCAACCTAGCTCTAGCTTGTTAAGGTCAAATTCGGGTTCAATAAATTTAACAACTCCAGAAATTACGGAGGCATCAAATCCCATTAAAAGTCCTCCCAGCGCAACGATCAGCGCAATCATGGAGACTAGATTTCTATTTGTTTTCATAAAAATTGGTTCTGCCGCAGGGCATTTTTAACTAAACACTATCCAAAGCACTCCGATTACCATAAAAAGCCCAATACTCAAAAGTATATTGGTGCCTTGCTTGGGCTCGGAATTGTTTCTACTGTATAATAAAGACTTAATTTTTTCAAAATTAGGGGCGCTTTCGCTGATGCTTACCACTACTAATACGAGCGTACAAATAAGGAAAAGTAAGAGGGCGAAATGCAAGAAGTTAATATCTACGTACCAACTTAGGCTCGTAGGTAAAATGGTTTTATTCAATTCTAAAATAAGACGAGTGGCTCCTAAAACAGCACCACTGAGTAGGGCATATTTGGCTCCCTTGGCAGTGATGCGTTTGGAAAATACGCCCAGTAAAAATACCGAAGCGATGGGGGGCGAAATGTAGGATTGAATGCTTTGCAGCTTCTGAAAGAGGCCACCTTCTAATAAATCGAGAAGGGGGATCCATGCTAGGCCAAGGATTACTAAGATTCCGGTAGCAATCCGTCCCACTTTAACCAATTGCTTTTCGCTAGTTTCGGGTTTCAGCCTTTGATATACGTCGATAGTAAATAAGGTAGAGCAGGAATTAAAAACGGAACTGAGCGAACTCATTAAAGCCGCGATTAAACCAGCCACCACTAAACCTCTTAAACCAGCGGGTAAGAGTTGCATGGTGAGCATCGGTAAGGCCGCGTCGTATAAAACTTCCCCATTTTCTAGAGGAAAGCTAAAATTAGAGCCCGCTTGTACGGATAATGCGTAGGCGATAAGTCCGGGAACAACAAAAATAAAGAGGGGAAGCATTTTTAAGTAAGCGGCGAAGATGGTCCCTTTGCGGGCTTGATCGATATTACGAGCCGCTAAAACACGCTGCACAATAAACTGATCGGTACACCAATACCAGACACCTAGAATGGGCGCTCCAAAAAGAATGCCGGTCCAAGGGAAGTCAGGATCACTTAAGGGTCGCCAAAGACTGGTATAGTTAGGAGCGGTTAATTTTTCAACTTCGCTCCATCCGCCTAAGGCATCAAGACCGTAAAAGCTCAGCGCGATACTTCCTCCAAGAAGAATAAACATCTGAATCATATCAGTGTAAACTACCACTTTCAATCCCCCGAAAATAGTGTAAACACCAGTGGCAACTACCACTATTATGGCTCCAGTCCAGAAGTCGATGCCCATTAAAGTGGTGAAGATAATTCCTCCAGCAGTAATGGTAAGGGCAATTTTGGTGATTACATATCCTAAAATAGAAACCCAAGTAAGGTAGTTTCTTGCCCATGGGCCATAGCGCCTTTCTAAAAACTGTGGCATGGTAAATACACCACTTCTTAAATAAAGAGGAACAAATAGCCAGCCTAATAGGAGCAGCATAAAGGCCGCAAGGATTTCAAATTGCGCGGCGGGAAAATCGCCAGCTGCACCAGCGCCTGCAAGGCCTACAAGGTGCTCAGAGCCAATATTAGAAGCGAAAAGGGAGGCGCCGATAACAAACCAAGAGAGGTTTTTACCCCCTAAAAAGTAATCAGATGAAGCATTAGCGGTGCTAGTCTTCTTTTCTTTGATTATTAAATACAACGAAACCACCAAGATCAAGGCAAAATAGCCAATTAAAACCGCGTGATCTAAAAAGTTGAGTTGTTGGTGGTTCATAAAGTTGCAATGTTGGGTTTGCTTTTATATCTCGAAAGAGAAATCTTTGGCCTTTAAAGTTTCGTAAGATTGAGTATCAAAAGAGTACAGTCGAGCGGGTCGATGTGCAACATTCTCTTGCGTTTCTTCCAAAGCCTTTAATAAACCCATATTTAACATGCGCTTTCTGAAGTTTCCTTTGTCAAGTTTGGTGCTGAAAATGCTTTCGTAAATAATCTGTAAATCGTTCAGAGTAAACTTTTCAGGTAAAAGGTCAAAGCCAATTGGCTTTTTACGTGCGTCAGTTCTTAATGCTTCTAAAGCGTCTTCAATAATTTCTTGATGATCAAAGGCTAATCCTGGTAATTCTTCAATGTCCACCCAATGAATATTGTCGGCCCAAGAAGAGGCGTGAGGATTGTATATATCGGGGTTCACTAAAGCGTAATGCCCAACGGTTAATACTCGGCCTACAGGATGACGGTCAACCTTTCCGTAAGTTTTGGTTTGCTCCATAGTTGGGATGTCTTCAATCCCAGTAAGGTCTCTGAGTACTCGTTCGGCTGCGGTTGAGATCTCCTCATTTGGATAAACCAAGTCTCCTGGTAAAGCCCATTGTCCTTTATAAGGCTGAACCCCTCTTTCCACCAACATTACTTTTAAAGTGTTATTGAGACACCCAAACACTACACAGTCTACTGAAAAGCCAAATTGAAAGAACCTTTCAATGGGAATTTGATAATGTGAAACATGATATTTACTAGGTATATGGAGAGGAAATTCTTCTTCGCTCATTTTGGATAAGACTTATCTATTAGTTTTTCAAATGTAGAAAAAAAGTTGATATAGTACCTAGTACTATTTTAAATACACCGCTAACTTTCCATAAGTGTCTGAAAAACAAATAATAAAATATTTTTTTTACACACTTATAGTTTTTTTGAATAAAAGACTATAACTTTGTGCCAATAATATTAAAGCAAATGAGAAAATTTACTCTACTCTTTTTAATGGTTTCCTTTGGCTTTTTGCAGGCTCAAACGGATACTGTAACCTTCCAGGTGGATTTAAACAATTATACTGGAAGTTTCACCACTGCAAATGTTAACGGAACATTTAATGCGTGGTGTGGCGCTTGTAATCCGATGACGGATGCAAATAGCGACGGCATTTGGGAGGTTTCTCTTCCATTAACCGCTGGAACTATCGAATATAAATTTACTCTTGACGGTTGGACCGCCCAAGAAAACTTAACTGCAGGAAGCCCTTGTACTATAACTACTAGTGGTTTTACCAATCGTGCGCTTACCTTCAGTGGTGATACTGTTTTAGGTGTAGTTTGCTGGGAACAATGTGCTACCTGTGGAACAGGCGGCGGAACAGGAACTCAGGTTGCTTTGCCAATTACTTTTGATGACCCAACTGTAGCTTATACTACGGTTAGTTTTGGTGGTAATGTAGATAGCATTGCTCCAGATCCTACTAATGCAGCAAATAATGTATTAGTACTTAACAAGCCTCTTGGTGCACAAACTTGGGCTGGTACTACTGTATCTGCTGGTGGTTTAGCTACTGCGATTCCTTTTTCTGCTACTGATAATATCATTACTGTTCGTGTTTGGTCTCCAGATGCTGGTATCAATTTCTTGCTTAAAGCAGAAGACGTTAATGATAATACTAAAACGGTAGAAACGCTTGCCGCTACTACTCAAGCGGGTGCTTGGGAAACATTAACTTTTGACTTCAGCGCAGGAAATGAAGCTCCAGGGACAGCGGTAATTAATTACGCGAATACCTACGATATGCTTTCTGTTTTCCCTAATTTCGGAACTGACGGGAACACAGCCGGTAACAAAACTTACTATGTTGATGATGTAGTATTTGGTACTGGTGGAACGATGCTTTCACAAGTAGATTTACCTATTACTTTTGATGACGCTACTGTAGCCTACACTACGGTTAGTTTTGGTGGTAATGCCGATAGTGTTGTGGTTGATCCAACTAATGCCTCTAATAATGTGTTACTTTTAAACAAGGCTTTAGGTGCACAAACTTGGGCTGGTACTACCGTATCTGCTGGTGGTTTGGCTAGCGCTATTCCTTTTACAGCTACTGATAATATTATTACGGTTCGTGTTTGGTCTCCAGATGCTGGTATCCCATTCTTGCTTAAAGCAGAGGACGTTAATGATAATACTAAATCGGTAGAAACTTTAGCGACTACTACTCAGGCGGGTGCTTGGGAAACTTTAACCTTTGATTTTAGCGCGGGTAATGAAGCGCCAGGTACAGCCGTAATTAATTACGCTAACACCTACGATATGCTTTCTTTGTTCCCTAACTTCGGAACAGACGGAAACACCGCTGGTGATAAAACTTATTATGCCGACGATTTCGTGTTCGGAACTGGTGGTGGAACTGGTCCTGTCTTAAGTCAAATTGACTTACCTATAACTTGGGAAGATAGCACCGTAAATTATGCTACTGCCGCATTCGGTGGTGCTTCGGATACCATTTTAGCTGACCCAACCAATGCGGCAAACACCGTAATGCAAATTACTAAAGAAGGTAATGCTCAAACTTGGGCTGGTGTAACTGTTTCTTTCGGAGGTTTAGCTAATCCTATTCCTTTTACGGCTACTGAAACTACTATGACCGTTCGTGTTTGGTCTCCAGATGCAGGGGTTGATGTACTTTTAAAAGTAGAAGACAAAAATGCTGGTGCTATTTCGGTAGAAACTATTGCAACTACTACCATGGCAGGTGCCTGGGAAACCTTAACCTTTGATTTCACAAACAATGCTGCGAATACTCCAGCCTTGGATTTAACTCAAACCTATGATTTAGTATCTGTATTCCCTAACTTCGGAACAGATGGTGCTACTCAAGGCGGGCCAAAAACATTCTACATCGATGATGTAATGTTCGGCGCTGGCACTATAGGTTTAGCTGAAAATACAAGCTTAAACGCTTTTAGCTTTAGCCCTAACCCAACTAATGGTTCTTTTGATGTGCGTCTTAGCTTAGATTCACCTCAAGCTACTTTGAGCATCATTAATCTTGCGGGCAAAGTAATGCACACAGAAGTATTAAGCCTTAATGGTAACAATAGCTTACATCATATTGATGTTCAGTCTTTACCAAAAGGTATCTATCTAATTAATGTAAGCAACGGCTCTAGCAGCCATAGCGAGAAAATAGTAATTGAGTAGGTGTAAATGAGAGAGATCTCATTAGAAAGCCCCGTACGAAAGTGCGGGGCTTTTGTTTTTTTAGAACGCTTCGCAGCTAGTTTTGATAGCCCCAAGGATGTATCCCGCGGTATAGAGTGGCATTGGATATTTGTAGAAACGCGATTTATCGCGTTTAACAATCAATAGCGGGGTTTATGTCTTTGTAAAACAGGGAGCGCAAGCGGGATTAGATTGAGGGTTTAGTGGCTATTCAAGCCCCAAGGAGTTGTTTCGGGGTTTTGGGTGATTAGATCTATGTAGTTATCTGATTTATCGCCTTTGACCATAAAAAAAGCCCTCCGTTAACGAGGGCTTTCAGTATTAAAAGGGGTATTATTATACCAAACCTTGGTCAATCATTGCATCAGCTACTTTTACGAAACCGGCAATGTTAGCACCTTTTACATAGTCAATATAGCCATCTGCATTAGCGCCGTACTTGTGAGAATTGGCATGGATGTTTTCCATAATGCTGTGTAATTTGGCGTCTACTTCCTCGGCCGTCCAGTTTAAACGCATGCTGTTTTGAGCCATTTCCAAAGCGGAAGTTGCTACACCACCAGCATTAGCAGCTTTACCTGGAGCGAACTGAATTTTATTGCTTTGGAATACGGTCACCGCTTCTGGAGTACAAGGCATGTTAGCTCCTTCCGCAACAGCACTAACGCCATTGGCCACTAAGCTTTTTGCACCTGCTTCGTCTAACTCGTTTTGAGTAGCACAGGGTAAAGCGATATCACATTTAGTTCCCCATGGTTTTTCACCTGCGTGGAAACTAACACTATCGAATTTATCCGCTACTTCACTAATACGACCGCGACGAACATTTTTAAGATCCATCACAAAAGCAAGCATTTCGGTACTAAGGCCATCTGCAGCGTGAATAAATCCAGATGAGTCAGAAAGCGTAAGAACTGTACCTCCTAATTCAATAACTTTTTCGCAAGCATATTGTGCTACGTTTCCGCTACCAGAAATCACTACTTTTTTACCTTCTAAACTTTCGCCTTTGGTCTTAAGCATTTCGGCAGTAAAATAAACGGCACCATAGCCCGTAGCTTCAGGGCGAATTAAAGAACCACCCCAGTTTAAACCTTTACCAGTAAGAACACCGGTAAACTCATTGCGAATACGTTTGTACTGACCAAACATATAACCAATTTCACGGCCACCTACACCGATGTCACCTGCAGGTACATCTGTATCAGGACCAATATGGCGAGAAAGCTCAGTCATAAAAGATTGACAGAACTTCATTACTTCATTGTCTGACTTTCCTTTTGGATCGAAATCAGAACCACCTTTACCACCTCCGATAGGAAGAGTAGTTAAGGAGTTTTTGAAAATTTGTTCGAAACCTAAAAATTTAAGAATCGATAAGTTAACGGAAGGGTGAAATCTTAATCCTCCTTTATAGGGTCCAATAGCCGAGTTAAACTCAACTCTATAACCTCTGTTAATTTGTGTATTTCCCTGGTCATCTAACCAAGGCACTCTAAACATGATTACGCGCTCGGGCTCTACGATGCGCTCTAGAATTTTATGATTTTTATAGCGAGGGTTTTCTTCCATAAATGGAATAATCGCTTCGGCTACTTCATGCACGGCCTGTAAAAACTCAGGTTCGTGGCTGTTTTTGGCACGCACCAAGTCCATGAATGCGTCAATTTGAGAGGTGTAATTTGCAGACATAATTTTGTCAATTAATTATCTTGCAAAAGTAGTTTTTTTATTAATCGAAAGCTGTTTTAAATAAAGAGTGTCGCTGAAACACTTTTATACTTTTGTTTTTGCGATTAATCTGCTAGCCTTCTGCCGATATTAATCTTAGTTTTGCGCTATATTAAATACATTATGAGGGTTTTAGTTTTAGGCAGCGGAGGACGCGAGCATGCTATGTCTTGGAAGATTTCGCAGAGCAACTTATTGGAAAAATTATTTATCGCACCCGGTAATGCTGGAACAGCAGAATTAGGTGAGAATATCAATTTAAATCCTGAGGATTTCCCGAGTTTAAAATCCTTCTGCCTCGAGCAAAAAATTAATCTCGTAGTGGTCGGGCCAGAAGCGCCATTAGTAGCGGGAGTGGTAGACTATTTTAAAAACGACGCTGAGCTGAAAAGCATCGCGATAATTGGTCCCGATAAAATAGCCTCTCTATTGGAAGGCTCTAAAAAGTTTGCCAAAGAATTTATGGCTCAGCACCAAATCCCTACTGCGGCCTACCGCAGTTTTAGTAGCGGTGATGAAGTAGAAGCCAAAGCTTTTTTAACCACCTTAAAAGCACCTTTTGTGCTCAAGGCAGATGGGCTCGCAGCGGGAAAAGGTGTTTTAATTATTGACAATCTAGCGGAAGCGCAAGATGAGATAGGTGCTATGCTAGGCGGTAAGTTTGGCGATGCTAGCAGAACCTTGGTAATTGAAGAGTTTTTAGATGGTTTGGAGTTCTCCGTATTCGTTTTAACGGATGGTAAGAGCTATAAGGTCTTGCCAGTAGCCAAAGACTACAAACGTGTAGGAGAAGGCGATACGGGCCCAAATACAGGCGGCATGGGAGCGGTTTCCCCCGTTAGCTTTGTAGATAGTACCATGATGGAAAAGGTGATTAGCCGCATTGTTGAACCAACGGTTAAAGGACTAAATGAGGCAGATTTTACTTACGTGGGATTTGTTTTTATAGGCCTTATCGAAGTTCAAGGAGAACCGATGGTTATTGAATACAACGTGAGAATGGGCGACCCGGAAACGGAAGTAGTAATGCCACGAATCAAAAGCGACTTCTTGCAACATCTTAAAGCGACTGCTGAAGGAAAACTAGCCGAAGAAAAACTCGAAATTAGTGAGGAGTTTGCCACCACTGTTATGGCGGTTTCTGAAGGTTACCCAGGAACTTATCCTAAGGGAAAGGAAATTAGCGGCCTTGATAAATTAAAAGAAGTCCTAGCTTTTCATGCTGGTACTAAATTATTGGAAGACAAGATTGTTACCAATGGTGGACGGGTAATAGCTATTAGTGCTTTGGGAAGCAGCAAAGAAGAGGCTTTGTCCCGATCTTATGCCGGAATCAAAGCCATATGTTATGAAGGGATAGAATACCGAAAAGATATCGGCTTCGATCTGTAATCTATTTTTCTCCGCGACTAGCGTGACCCGCCATTTCTTTCATCCAATATAGAAAGAGAATAGCAATAATGCTTGAGAAAATAATATTGGGTACATTTCCTAATGTACCGAGTATTTCAAAAGTCCAAAGAAAAAAATCGCCCAAGGCGTATACGATATCCTTAATTTGCATGACCAAAATTTTGTGTGTCAAAAGTAGCTAAAAAGCCTAGATGTTTGCAAGACTCTTTTCCAATATAGGCATTAGAAGCATGCTAAATAGCATAGCCTTGAGCTTGCTTGTTGGTTTGTCAGTATTTTGGATTGACGATAAGTTGCTGGTAGTTAACTCCATAAGCCTTGCGTCTAACCAAAGCATTTCTCCTTTTTTGGCTAAGATTATTTTTATTCTAAGCCTTTTATTATTTGCTTTTATCTTTAATGAAGCGCAAAACCGCTTGCACATCTTTGAGGGAAATTATCATTCTACCTTTATTGCAGTTATTGCTTCTTTAAGTTTGTTTGTAGGCCTTAACGATAGTCCAAGCTATTGGCTTTTAGGACTGGGGCTAATTTTACTTTTGCTTTTGCAAGCTTTGGTGCAAAGGGAAAGTAGAATAGAGGAAGCCGTGTTTCTTCTCAGTCTTTTAGCGGGCTTTGTCAGCTATCAGGTACCAGAAGCTATCTTCTTTGCTATTATTATTCTAGCGACCTTATTGCTAAGCGCCAAATTTACCGCCAAAAGTATAGCAGCGATTATCTTGGGTTATGGGGCGGCAACTTATTTTGTAGTAGCGGTAGAAGGCTGGTTCGGCGTAGATTCTTTTACCAGTTATAAGAACTCTCTTACCGCCTTAAGCATTGGCTTGCCTTCGGTAAGTTGGATCGATAATTACGGTTTATTGATTTGGCCGATGCTAGCCGTTTTCAGCATCCTAATTCTTTTATCAATTAAGAATCGCTTAAATAACTTGCAAAGAAAGGTGGTCGATTTATGGGTAATTCTAATCGTATTGCTAATTCTAGCAAGCTTCAGTTTGGGTAATAAAACCTTTTGGCTTAGTATGCTGGTTTATAGTATTGCGTATGCCTTATCATTAACTATCGAAGCCGTGCAAAACCGCTGGGTAAAAGACTCCATCTACTTATTAGTACTACTGTCCTTCTTTTCGATATTTCTAATTCCCTAATTTCCAAGTAAAATTAGGCCTCAAATCCCTTTTATATTGGATAACTATGCTCTTTGCACTTAGATTTTTAAGAATCCTTTTTCTCAAAATCTTCCCCTAAAAAGAGCTTCTTTAGTTCCGTGGCCTCAGAGGGATCCATCTTGCCAGAAAGAATAAGGGCTAATTGTCTGCGTCGCATCGCACCTTCGTAACGGTCCTTTTCAATCTTCGTTTCAGGTTCAATTTGCGGAATGTTAATGGGGTTGCCTAATTGGTCAACCGCTACAAAAGTGTATATCGCTTCATTTGCTTTAGACTTCTTTCCTGCAATAGTTTGGTCTTCGATATAAACATCAACAAATACCTCCATGCTAGAGCTAAAGGCTCGTGATACTTTGGCTTCTAAAGTTACAATAGCTCCTTGTGGAATAGCTTGATTAAAGGAAACATTGTTTACTGAGGCAGTTACGACAATACGACGACAATGGCGATGAGCAGCAATTGCAGCGCAACGATCCATCCAACTTAAAAGCTGGCCTCCAAAAAGATTTTTAAGGTTATTGGTATCGTTCGGAAGAACGATTTCGGTCATTATCGTAAGTGAATCAGAAGGAGTTTTTGCTTTCATTGCCAAATTTTCGGCAAAGCTACATCATTATAATGCGTTAAGCCATGCTCCCGCTGCAACATCACGTTTAATTTTTGTTAAGCTTTCACTTGCGGCATCCGCACTTGGGAAGGAACCAATAGCAACACGATTTAACCGACTACTTTCGCTTATATAAGCATCGAAACCTTGCGCTTGCAGCTGAGATACGTAGTTACGTGCATTGTTGGCATCTGAAAATGCGCCAACTATAATTTGGAAGCTACCCGCTTCAACTGGGCGGTTTACTGCACTACTAGTAATGGGCCTGACGTCTTTGGGACTTTCTATTTTAGTAGTTGCTGGGGTCTCAACCTTGGGCATCGTGCTGCGAGTTTCAGCACTGCTTTGTTTTTGGCTATTTAGCTTTCTCTGATTTAAGCTAGAGTAAGGGTTGCCTCTTTCCGTCTCTTCATAGTTATCACGAGACAAAGAATCTGGACGTTTTTTAACATTATAAAGAGGCTTCTCCGCAAAGGCGTTATAATCGTAATTAACGAGAGGCTCAGTGGTAACCTTTGTTTCTTTATTGGGTTGCTCAGTAATAGTTTCACTTTCTTTTCCCTCCACAGGCTCAACAGTCTCTACCGCAGCACTATTGGTTTCAACTATCGCTTCTTCAATTGACGCGGCTGCAATTTCAGTAACAACAGGCTCTTCAGCATTTTGAAGGCTTTCTTCTACAACACTTTCGGTTTCAATTTCACTTAAAATATCATCTTCAGGGCCAAAATTCTTATTGAGCTTTTCCGCTTCTTCAAAGCTGAGGCTCGAAGACTCCTCTATGTTAGCTTCATCACTAGCTTCATCTGCTGGTTTGTTGGTTTCGAAAATATCGAGCACAAAGCCGGATACATTATTAAAGGTTTCTCTTTCTTGAGTGTAATAATAACTGCCCACGATAAGCAGAGCCGCTACTGGGCCTAGAGTGGCCACCCACTTTAGCCAATTGGTTTTAGAGGGTTCTTTAGTTCCTTTGGCAGCAGACTTACCTCTGTTAGTGACTTTTTTACCTTGATGTTTTTCAATCGCTTTATTCACCGACTTTTTAATCTCTGCCTCTCTCTCCATTGCATTTGCTCTAAAAATGTTGAGACCGTATGAGTGAAGGTCGTAGTTAATATCATGGGCTGGGTTAAACTGAAGTTTACCCATACTATCCATGTAAAGCCTACCAATTCCGATTAGATTAACTTTTTTGCCTGCGCGTAAGACTTTTTTCCAACTGCGAACAGATATCTCGATGCTTTCTATGGCTTTTTCATAGCTAACCCCATCAACGGCCGCAATGTGTTTTGCTAACAATCCATCATTTTCATTTACCCGAGCATTAAAGGCCACCCGTTTTGAAGGGGGGCGCATCATATGCGTTGCAGAATTGATCTCCGCAGGGAAGTAACGCGTTAAGAAAGCCCCAAAATTGGGCACTACAACGCATTCGTGATAGTATAATAAATTCCCTAAATGTTGGTCAATAGTACTTTGCACGGTCTTTTCTGATAAATGAAGCTAAAGGCGAAGTTACAAAAATGCTCCAATTGATAAGCGGTTTTAGACAAAATGCTATATTTAGGCGACCAATAACCTGATTGTATGACTGTAAACCATCCCGATACTCTTTATCGTATCGCATTAAGCCTATGCGATGGTGTAGGCCCCATCTTAGCAAAAAACCTAATTGATAACCTTGGCTCGGCCGAAGCTATTTTTAAAGAAACGGATAAGGGCCTTGCTGCCATCACTGGAGTAAACATTAAAGTTCGTGCGAGCTTAAGAGCTGAGTATCCCCTGAAAAGGGCCGAAAAAGAAATGAGCTTTATAGATAAGAATGCCTTTCTAATGCATTTTTATAAGGACGCTAGTTTCCCTCGTCGCCTAAAACATTGTGCTGATGCGCCTGTAATTCTCTATCAAAAAGGGAATCTCAACCTTAACCCAAGTCGTTCTTTAGCCATTGTAGGAACGCGCTCAGTAACCGAGTATGGGCGGGGTTTTTTAGAAGATTTTATGCCCGATTTAAAGGCCTTCCAGCCCCAAGTAATTAGCGGATTGGCTTATGGAGTAGACGCCATTGCCCACCGAGAATCTGTTAATCACAATTTAAAAACAATTGCTGTGGTAGCTCATGGTTTGGATAGTATTTATCCTGCCTTACATCGGGGCCTTGCGGCGGATATTCTTGAAAAAGGTGGGGCTATTATTACTGAGTTTTTAAGTGAATCAAAGCCCGATCGAGAAAATTTCCCCAAACGAAATCGCATTATTGCCGGTATGAGCGATGCGGTGATTGTAGTAGAAGCCGCTCGAAAAGGTGGTGCCTTGATTACCGCCGATCTGGCCTTTCAATATAATCGTGATGTTTTTGCCGTGCCAGGCCGCTACCGTGATACCTTTAGTGAAGGTTGCAATTTGCTAATAAAAAGTAACCGCGCTAATTTGTTAGAGTCAACCAAAGACATAGAATACATAATGCGTTGGCAACAGAAAGAACAGGTTCAACAAGCGCAACTACCTCTATTTGATGACATGAGCGCCGAGGAGCAGAATCTAATTAGTGCTATCGGAGCCGACTCACAACCGAAAGAAATCGAATGGTTGGCGAATAAGTTAGAATTACCGATGAGTAAGTTACTGGTCCAGTTAATGAATTTAGAGCTTAAAGGTCTCTTAGTTAGCATGCCTGGCAAACGTTATAGACTCGGTTAGAGAAATTAATTTGAGTACCTTTGCCCATAATCTCTGGGGAAATGAAACAAAGTCTTAGCCTATTGATGGCAGAGGATAACGAGATAAATCGCAAGTTGGCGGATCTTTTATTTAAAAGAATTCAGTTAAATCTTGATTTCGCTGTAAATGGTGAAGAAGCGGTTGAAGCTGTCTCGTCCAAACATTATGATTTAGTTTTCATGGACATAGAGATGCCGGTATTAGGTGGTATCGAAGCCACACAACAGATTAACGAAACCCTCGCTGACAAGGCGCCTCCCATCGTTGCCTTAACTGCTCATACCATGCAAGGAGATCGGGAAAGGTTTTTAGATGCTGGAATGACAGACTACCTAACGAAGCCTATTAATGTAGATGAGTTAAAGCGTATCCTCGAAAAGTATAGCAACGATTAATTCAACTTTTTTCTAGAGGAAATTTCTCTTTTTGATTAAACTATTATTTTTAACCTAACTCTAAGCATTTCACAAATGTATTTGGAGCATATTTGCTTTTACTATATCAAGCAATATTTTTATGAAGAAGCTACTATTATTTTTAGTTATTTGTTTTAGCAGTCTCAGTCTTAGCGCTCAGAAGATTAACGGTTCGGCTACCTATAAAACAGCGGGCTCAATTCCTATGAAGCTCGAAAGCGCAGAGATTACCCCTGAGCAGAAAAAACGTATCGAAGAACGCATGTCTAAAGCCATGCAAAAAGAATATACCCTTAGCTTTAATCGCAACGAATCGCTTTATGAAGAGGTGGTAGCTTTAGAGAAAGAGGGAGAAAGAGGCATGCGTTTTTTAAGTATGATGACCGGCGCTTCGGGTACTTACTACCGCAATTTAAAGGAGTCTACCATTAAGCAAGAGCAGGATCTTTTCGGAAAACTATTCTTAATTGAAGATTCCATCGAAACCTTAGAATGGAAATTGGGTAAAGAAACCAAAAGCATTGGTAATTACATCTGTAATAAGGCTACCGCAGAACGCGTTTTTGTGGTTTCTAAAACAGAAATGGTAGACGGGGAAGTAAAAGACACCATCATTAACGATACGGTAGAAATAGTTGCTTGGTACTCTATGCAAATACCGGTTAGTCATGGTCCAGGAAAATACAGCGGCTTGCCTGGTTTAATACTGGAAGTTTATGATGGCCAAAGCACCGTTTTGTGCACCAAGGTGAGTATAAGTACTACCGAAGCAGCAGAGATTAAAATGCCCGAAAATGGCGAGCAAGTTTCTCGCACTGAGTTTGAAAAAATTAGCCGTGAAAAAATGGAGGAAATGCGCGAAATGTACGGCGGCTCACGCGGTGGTCGCAGTGGCCGTGGTTCCATGGAGATTCGTATCGGAGGTTAATTTATTTCCATGAAAAATCTATTTATCACGGGCTTGCTTAGTGTGATTGCCCTAAGCATGTCTGCCCAAAATGTTTTTGTAAAAGGGACAGTTAAAGACGACCAAAATCAGCCCCTAGAAATGGCTAATATTTTAGTCCTTAATGCTGTAGATAGTAGCATGGCTACCTATGGATTTACTAATTCAGAAGGGGAATATCGTTTGCAATTAAAGGCCAACGAAAGCTATATCTTAAAGGTTAGTTATTTTGGATTGAAACCTTATGAAAAGGCTTTTAAAACGGGGGAGTCTAAAGATCAAAGTCTTACCGAGGTAGTTTTGCAAACGGATGTAAACTTACTGCAGCAGGCTGAGGTCGTTGAAGAAATGCCCATTGTAATTAGCGGCGATACAATTAGCTATCAGGCTGATGCTTTTACCAATGGTGAAGAGCAAAAACTCGAAAATGTTCTCGAAAAACTACCAGGTTTTGAGGTAGATGAAGATGGCCAAGTTACCGTAGAAGGCAAAAAGGTGGAAAAGATTTTAGTGGAAGGCAAAGAGTTTTTTGACGGCGATACCAAAGTAGCAGTAAAAAACCTTCCGGCAGATGCGATTGATAAAGTTCAGGTCCTTCGCAATTACGAGGAAATTTCACCCTTAAAAGGATTGAGCTCCGACGATCGTATCGCTTTAAATATTAAACTAAAAGAAGGCAAGAAGAACCTTTGGTTTGGTGATGCTGAGGCGAAAGTAGGTGATCCTGAGCGTTATTATGCTCACGGTAATGCGTTTTACTACAGTCCTAAGGCCAGCTTCAACCTTATTGGTGATATAAATAATATTGGCAAGGCCGCATTTACGGCGCGCGATTATTTTCGTTTTAGCGGCGGTTTCAGAAATTTAACCGGACGTTCGGGTTTTCAATTAAATTTTGCACAAGATGACCTTGGTATTCCCCTAGGACAAAACAATCGCGCCGACTATGGTATCGGTCGTTTTGGGGCAGCAAACTTTAGCTATAATCCTCGCAAAGATTTAACCTTAGCGGGATTTGTAATTGCTAATGATGCGGTAACCAGTAGTCCTTATTCCACCACGCGTACCTACATTGGCTTAGATAGTTTGAGTCCTAACGGTATTATCGAAACCTTGAACACGGAAAACTACCAGCATTCTCAAGCGGTTTTAGCTAAGTTTTCGGCCACCTATGAGCCTAAAAAAGGCGTATATGTAAACTACGATGCATTCTTTAAAATTTCCGATCAGTTAAGCACGAGCGTATTGGCTTCTGATTTTGGATTGTTTAGCAATAATCTAAGCACCCAAGAAGCCCAAAAGCCTTGGTCAATTCAGCAAAGCTTAGAGCTCTTTTTTAATAATGGCGAAAATGTCTTCTCTTTCGAAGCACAACATCTGCGCAAGCAACAAGACCCATTGTTGGCTTTGCAGGCTCAAAATCAACCCTTTGGCGCGCCTTTTACTTTCGTAGATACCAATGTATTTAGGCTTCTTCAAACTAATTTAACCAATAGCGAAAGCTTAGAAGGTAGAGCGAGTTATTACTGGGTTTTAAATACCAATAATCATTTCGAATTTAATGTGGGCGGGAACCTAAGTACCCAAGATTACCAAAATAATATTGGTGAAGGAGTACCTGGGCAATCCAATGATTTCAGCAATCCCATTTTACAAAATACGGTAGACTTTACCTTGATTGATGGTTTTGGTGGCATTCACTACAAAACCAAATTGGGCAAGTTCACCTTCCGCCCTGGAGCGAACTGGCATTATTACCAAGTACGAGATTTACAAGCAGGCGATGAGCGTATTAGAGATTATCAGGTTTTATTGCCCGATGCCCTTTTAAAATACGATATTAGTAACAGTCGCGGGATTGATTTACGATATTCTATGCAGGCCCAGTTTAATGATGTAAACCAGATTATGAACGGCTTAATTTTAAGAGGTTATAACAGTTTATTTACTGGAAACGATAGCTTAAACTACTCCCGGTCGCATAATGTAAGCTTGTTTTACCGCGATTTTAATCTCTTTAATTTCACTACCATTTTTGCGGGTTTAAATTATGCCCGCACCTTAGATCCCATTAATAACGCGGTGCGTTATATAGGTTTACAGCAAGTTTTTTCTCCTATCAATGCCATTGGCTATAACGAGTCGATTACTGGCTTTGGTTCCTACTCGCGTAAGTTTAAGAAATTTAAAACCGACTTTAGAGTTTCGTATTCTTACCTAACCATAGAAAATACGGTGAATGATATTTTAAACACCAACAATACTTTCACGCAAAATTACCAACTTGGTTTTGGAACTAATTTTAAAAAGTGGCCTAATCTTGACTTAAACTACAGCTTCCGCCAGAATGATTACAGCGGTGCCCGCAGCGCCAGCGTTTTCACCACGCATACACCTAGTGCAGAGTTAAGCGCAGTATTCTTAAAGAGTTTCGTAGCCCGTGTAGATTACAGTTATAGCAATTATGGCAACCCTGGAAGCGATACCCGCACGAGCTTCGATTTTCTAAATGCTAGTGTAGAATATCAAAAAAAGGGCAGTCCTTGGCTCTATAGTATCGAAGGTCTCAATATTTTAAATACCGAGTTTATTAGAGAAGATGCCTTAAGTGCCAACCTTATTTCTACCACTGCCTATAATGTCTTGCCCCGCTATGTTTTATTTGGGGTGCGTTATGATTTATAATGGCAGTGCTAATTTTAGGGTCTGAAACTCATAAAACTGATTAGGCGAAGTGCTTATTTAAATGTCCATCTTAATCTGTCCATATTGCCAAAGTCCTTTAGTTCCCTCGGAAGAGAGAACTTATGTTTGCGAAAACAAGCATAGTTTCGATTTAGCGAAACAGGGGTATTTAAATTTATTGCCAGTAAACCAAAAAAAGTCAAAAGACCCCGGCGACAATCAAATGATGATTAGCGCCCGTAGAGAGTTTTTAGAATTGGGCTTTTACGATCCACTCATAGAAAGCATTAAAAGTCTGGTAGCGAAGAAACTATCTTTTAGCTCCTCTAATATTATCGCCTTTGATGCGGGCTGTGGCGAAGGTTATTATTCCCAAAAAGCCCTTAATGAGCTACCAGGTTTAAACACTAAAATTTGGGGCACTGATATTTCTAAATACGCGGTAAAAAATGCTGCTGGAAAGTATAAAAGCAACTTCTATTTTGTTAGTTCCATTTATAATTTACCCGTCGCTAAAGCCAGTGTAGACCTTATTCTTTCCGTTTTTTCTCCGGTAATGGCGGAAGAGTTTAAACGCATTTTATCAACACAAGGTTATGCCATAGTGGTAAGTCCAGCTCCCAATCACTTACGTGAGATTGCCGAGCTGATTTACGAGAATTTTAGGCCGCATACAACCAATATTTTAGAGAAGATGTCTGCATCTTTTCAGCATTTACACCGCGAGCGTACTAGCTTTAAAATAGAAATGGGCAGTGCCGAAGAGGTGCTCTCTCTTTTAAAAATGACCCCTTATTATTGGAGTACAGCAGAGGAGCGCTTGGAGAATATTACCAAGAAAACAGAATTGTCAGTGAGCTGTGACTTTAATATTGATATTTTTGGCCAATAGATGAAAATGAAAAAGTCAGTTTCTATTATTGGTGGTGGACCCGCGGCAATGGCCGTGGCTGCTTTCTTGGATCCGGAAAAATTTTCCGTAACCATCTTCGAAAAAAAAAAGCGCTCGGGCGAAAGTTCCTAGTAGCAGGCAAGGGTGGCTTTAATCTCACCCATGGGGAAGCCATCCAGAATTTTATTGCGCGTTATACGCCCTCTTCATTTTTAGAAAAATCCCTCCTAAACTTTGATAACAAGGATTTACAGAATTGGCTAGAATCAATCGGTATTCCTATGTATACTGGCACTAGCAATCGAGTGTTTCCATTAAAGGGTATCAAACCCATTGAAGTTCTGCAGGCCATTGAAGCGCTTTTAGCAGAAAGGCAGGTAAGGACTGAATTCGGAAAAACGTGGCAAGGTTGGGGCGAGAATAATGAGTTAATTTTTAACGAGGACGATTCGCTTGAGTCCGATATTCAGATTTTCGCCTTAGGTGGTGCTAGCTGGAAAGTAACGGGTTCAGACGGCTCATGGCTTTCCGCTTTCGCAGATAAGGGTATTGAGACCATTCCTTTTCAAGCTTCAAACTGTGCCTATACCATAAACTGGGATCCAGGTTTCATTGCGCGACATGAGGCCGCCCCACTTAAAAATATTGCGATTTCATGTGGTAGGAAAACACAAAAAGGGGAGGCAGTTATTACTAAACAGGGGATGGAGGGCAATGCAATTTATGCCCTTAGCCCCATTATACGACAAAGGCTGAAACAAGGAAAAGCAGCTACGATTTATGTAGACTTTAAGACTACTTTGACAGAGGGACGGGTTTTCTCAAAGCTAAAACGGTCGCGTTACCAAAAGCTAAGTGACACTTTAAAGAATGATTTAAAACTTAGTACTACGCAAATAGCATTGCTAAAGGCCTATCTCCCGAAAGAGGAGTTTTTAGAAAAAGATAAACTAGCGCAAAAGATTAAAGCTTTCCCCTTAGTAGTTATCGGTACTAGTGAAATAGATGCTGCGATCTCCACTGTAGGAGGGATAAGCCTAAGTGAGGTAGATGAAAATTTCCAGCTGAAAGCATTGCCAGGGCAGTACTGCATCGGTGAAATGTTAGACTGGGATGCACCTACTGGTGGCTATTTATTACAAGCTTGTTTTAGCATGGGATATGGACTAGCCGAGCATTTAAATGGAGAATGATAGTGCTAGATGTGAAACTTAAACCGCCAGTATTACCACTACTCACACTTGTATGCAAGTTAAAAGTACAGTGCGCTAATTACTAAATACTCTCCATTAAAATTCCTAATTTCGCGCTTTCAAATTATACCATTCTACCCTGTCTACTTCATTCGAAACCAATACAATAAACTTCAAAGAGAGCTTTGCTGCGCTGAAGTTTATTCCCCGCTTTTTTAAAGAGATACGCACTGTTAATCCTTTGCTGTTTTATAGCAATGTGTTTTTGCGTCTGCTCAGTGCCATCTTACCCTTGCTTATGCTATGGGTGGGTAAAGAGATTGTAGACGAAGTGGTGCTGCAAATTGATGCGGCCGCTAAAGACTTTTATCGCCTCGGGGGGCTGATTGGTTTAGAGCTGCTTTTGGCTCTGCTTTCCGATTTCTTTTCGCGCGGTATCAGCCTGAGCGATTCCCTTTTAGGAGATCAGTATTCCATTCGTTCTTCGGTGCAAATTATTCGTAAAACCTCCGAAATAAACCTCGACCAATTAGAGGATTCAGAATTTTACGATAAGCTGGAACGGGCGCGCCGGCAAACTACGGGGCGGGTTGGACTTATGTCGAATGTTCTCAGTCAGGCCCAAGATACGGTGGTGATTATATCCCTATTAATTGGGGTGATTAGCTTTCAACCTTGGTTAATAATCCTCTTGCTGATTAGCATTATTCCTACCATTTGGAACGAAATAAAATTTAGTGGTACCTCTTATTCGCTGGTGCGCGGATGGACCCAAGAACGTCGCGAACTAGACTATCTCCGCTATGCCGGAGCCAGCGACTTAACCGCTAAGGAAGTAAAACTTTTTGGCCTCGCCGATTATATTGCCGAGCGTTTTAAAAGTCTTTCCGACCAATATTACCTTGCTTCGAAAAGCTTGGCCCAGAAGCGCGCTTTGTGGGGCGGCTTCTTTAATCTCTTAGGTACCACGGCCTATTATGCAGCCTATGCGAGTATAGTCTACCAAACGGTAGGCGCGGTATTTAGTCTGGGCGATATGACCTTTTTAGCGGGTTCTTTTAATCGCAGTAGAAATCAGCTGCAGGGCTTCTTTGGGCGCTTCACCGCTATAACGGAAAGAGCGCTGTACCTACAAGATTATTTCGAGTTTTTAGATATGCAATTCGAAAAACAGCTTGATCAGAAAAATCTTCCCTTGCCTGCCACCATAAAAGTGGGTTTCCGCTTTGAGAAGGTGGGTTTTAAATATCCCAATAGCGAGCACTGGGTGGTCCGCGATATTAGTTTTACGCTGAAAGCAGGCGAAAAATTAGCTTTCGTGGGCGAGAATGGCGCGGGCAAAACCACCTTGATTAAACTCCTTCTACAGTTTTACAAAACCTCTGAGGGCACTATCTATTTGGATAATATTCCCATTTCTGATTTCAACCGCGAGGCCTACCAGCAGTATTTTGGGGTAATTTTTCAGGATTTCGTAAAATTCGAATTAAGTCTACGTGAAAATATTGCCGTAGGTAAAATTGATGCCATTAAAGAAACAGATCGCCTTGATGCCGCCGCTTATAAAAGTCTGGCCACAGAGGTAGTGGAGAGTTTGCCTTTGGGTTACGACCAACAATTGGGCAAGCGCTTTAAAAATGGAAAAGACCTTTCGGGTGGACAGTGGCAAAAAATCGCCATCGCCCGGGCGTACATGAAAGACGCCGAGGTTTTAGTTTTAGACGAACCGACATCTGCCTTGGATGCCCGCGCGGAAACTGAGGCTTTCGATCGGTTTATCAAACTTACCCAAGGCAAAACTGCCGTTATTATTTCACACCGTTTTAGTACCGTACGCATTGCCGATCGCATCTTAGTTTTAAAAGACGGACGCGTGCACCAGATTGGCAGTCACGAAGAGCTTTTAGCGGACCCAAAGCTTTATGCGGAATTGTTTCTATTGCAGGCCGAGGGGTATAAGTAGAGTAGTGAGTACGGAGTACAGAGTAGTGAGTAGTGAGATTGATGCGCGGTAGGCTTGGAAGCTGCGGTTTTTAATGAGGGTGGCTAAGAGGGATCTTACTGTATCGACTATCCCGCCCTTTGGGCCCAGAAGGGGAGCTAAGTCGCGTGGTTGCGGCATGCTTTGTCTTTTTAAAGGGAAGTTGATTTGACAATATTATCACACAAGAAAGTTACAGATAACGGTTCGCATAAGCACTGAACGGCTTCTCGCTCTGTTTGGTAAATATCGAAAATATGTCTTTTATCAAAAAGCGAACGGACGGAGCCGCAAGCATCGCAAGCCGTTTTGTGCTTATGCATTGTTAGCATTTGTATTTCTCTTTTTAATTGCAAAGCTGTCCTGCGAAAACGCATTTGTCATCCAATGAGTAACGGTTTTTTCCAGCGCAGCCTTTCGTGTTTTGAAAATTTGGAAAGGTCCGCTTTGTTTATATATTTATAAAGCTGTTTATTAAAACCAATTTACCATGAAAGATTTCGCTTTCTTTGGAGGGCTTGATCAATAGTAAAAAGCTCCTAGTTCAATAATGAGATTTATATCATTGATAATTTTTCTTCTTAGCATTTCCTCATCCGCTAGAGCTCAGGGAACATTTAAATCGAACGATTTAATGTCAAATTATCCAGGAAGGTCTACTCATTTTAATCTATTTGTAGTTGGAGACTCAATCATGATGGCGTCAATAGGGAGATATCGGGTTTCAGCTTGGACAGACTATCCACGTTTACTTAAATCGGACTCTAGGGGGGGCAATGTTCAACTTTTTGATTTGAACAGTTTAAATCAAGATTGCCCAGTCGGTAGAGGAATCTCTTGGACGAATTCAATTGGGTATCTAAGGTTTTCCGACACCACAACTTATGATGGCTATAGAAATCAGGCCACGCTATCACAATGCTTTTCGTACCATGTATATGGAAGTGACAGCTTCCTGTGGAAGGGCGAAGGGTCCGTCTATATACCCTACAGTAATGGCACGCAGGTTACAGTTGCATCAAATTCAACTTTCTGGATTGATAATAAATTAAAGAAAGAGTTTTTTGCGCTCAATGAATTAAACGGTGACACCACCTTAAGTATTCCCTATGACAGCATTGCCGCGCAATACCCGTCAAGACAGGGTTATTCACTTTCTGAGTTTACTGTTTTTTCCCCCTTTGATTCTCAATCAGATTCTGCTTATGCCTTTGCTAATTTCATAAAATGGAATTTGAATGGAAATCCTATAGGCATTGAGAATTTCTACAGTATTGTTGATTTAAAAGATTTAAATCAACTGACTACTCCTAAAGTTTGGCCAAGCGAGATAACTGAGGTGGATGTTTATGGCTTTGGTTTCATAAGGGATAGTACGGAGTTTTACCCAACCACCAACATCTTTAAGAGAACGATAACTTCAGAAAGACTAGTGGATTCTTTGATAGATACCGTTTTAGTTGTGGATTCGCTTAAGTACCACCCAGATACTTCGAGGTTTCCAATTTATAACCGTCGTTACCTTATTCGTAACAAAGGCCCCTTCACTCTTTATGCGGAAGAGATCGAACAATACAGAGACACATTGCAATTTGGTCTAGCTGCTGGTCAAACAGTTTTACTAAGGTTGTATAAGGAATCTGAAATGTTGTACGAAAAATCTTTGATCACGAACGACTTCACTTATGATGGAGATATAAGGCTGGAGAACGCCTTTGTTCTATCCGATGGAAGAGTCATTATTAATTTAGATATTGGTTCTCGAGGATCGGGAGATAGGATTTTGTTCGTTGATACCAACGGTGCTAACTACCTTTCTCTTGATGAGAATTTTCTTGAGGTAGAAAGCGCTCGTCTTGAAGTCTTACCAAATTTAGCAGATCATGAGATCCAAATAAAAGCTTCCTCAGAAATTGCTGAGTTGAGCATTGTTGATGCTATGGGCCGTGAGCATAAGAAAACAACCCCACAAGTGCAACAATTCTATTTTAATGTTGAGGATCTTGCTCTTGGGATTTATTATATCAAAGGAAGGCTGGCAAATGGAACTATTTTCTCCAGTAAGTTTATTAAGAAGTAGGAATTAATTTGAACGAAGCCGTCTCAAAACTGACATGGCTACTTTTTGTTTAGTTAAGTGTTTGATTTGTTCGGTCTGGCTGTATATAAATGCTAACAAATAAATAATATAATAGTATCTACTCACTACTCATATCTCTGTACTCTAAAATAAATCACTTACCTAGGATAAAACCGAATTCCTCCCTCTGCCTCCCATAGCCTCATAAACAACGATTTACGGATTCTTATTTTAGCAGTCCTCACATTCTAGTATTGATCAAACCAATCTCACTACTCACTACTCACTACTCACTACTCACTACTCACATCTCTGTACTCTAAAATAAATCACTTGCCTAGGATAAAACCGAATTCCTCCCTCTGCCTTCCATAGCCTCATAAACAACGATTTACGGATTCTTATTTTAGCAGTCCTCACATTCTAGTATTGATCAAACCAATCTCACTACTCACTACTCACATCTCTGTACTCTAAAAATTGCTTGGCTATAATAAAACCCAATTCCTCCCTCTGCCTTCCATTGCCCCAGACACATCGATTTACGTAATCTTATTTTAGCAGTCCTCACATCCTAATATTCATCAAACCAATCTCACTACTCACTACTCACATCCCTGTACTCACATCTCTGAACTCTAAACCACCCTCAACTTCTCCAAAATAATCTCCAAAGCTTCTATCCGTGCTTCGGTTTTATGATCAGCTTGAATAATATGCCAAGGAGCTATTGTGGTATTGGTTTTTTGAAACATCTCTACCTTGTACTCCGTGTATTTATCCCACAATTCTTGGGCTTGCTCATCTACCTTAGTGATTTTCCAGCGCTTGAGTGGACTGCTTTTTATGTCTTTAAAACGAGCGGCTTGTTCTTCCTTGCTAATGGAGAAGTAAAGTTTAATGAGGGTGGTGTCTGATTCTGAAATCATGCGTTCGAAATCGTTTACCTGGTTCATGAAAATCTCATACTGCCTGGGGCTACAAAAGCCGTTTACAGGTTCCACTACCGCGCGGTTATACCAACTACGATCGAAGAAAACGATTTCGCCAGGCATGGGTAATTTGTTCACATAACGCTGAAAGTACCACTGTCCCTCTTCTTCTTCGCTGGGTTTAGGAAGGGCCACAATGCGATAATGCCTTGGATTGATATGGGCAGAGATTCGACGAATGGCACCACCTTTACCTGCTGCATCGCGTCCTTCGAAAAGGACCACTACCTTCCTGTTATTTTCAATGAGGGAATTTTGAACTTTAATAAGTTCTGCTTGTAATTCACGCAGGCGCACTTCATACTTAGCTAATCTTAGGGCACGGTAAACGTCAACCTTCTTCTCCGCAAAAAGTTGCTTTAGGCCTAAAGGTGAATTGAGTAGTTCGAGGTCTTCGGCGGAAAGATCGAGGAGCTTATTTTTAGCGTTCATCTTAAATGTCTATTTGTTCAATGTGGCGGTAGTAGCGCAGCACAACGTTAGGATCGGGAAGTAAAGTGGTTTGATTGTTTTTGCGAGCACTATAATCGAACTGCGATAAAACGTAGCGAATGCTTTCTAAGCGAGCCTCGCGCTTGTTGTTGGTTTTAATGATTATCCACGGACTAAAAGTGGTGTGACTTTTAGAAAACATCCTTTCTTTATAATGGGTGTAAGAATCCCAAAGCTTTTGCCCCATCATATCTACCGGCGAGAACTTCCACTCTTTAAGGGGATTGCTCATGCGCGATTTAAAGCGTTTTGCCTGTTCATCTTTGGAGATGGAAAACCAAAATTTAATTAGAATTACGCCGTCTTCATACAGCATGTGTTCGAAGGCGGGAACTTGCACCATAAAGCGTTTGTATTCTGCTTTGGAGCAGAAGCCCATAACTGGTTCTACCACAGCACGATTATACCAGCTGCGGTCGAAAAAAACGATTTCACCAGGATGGGGCATTTCTTTAATATAACGACGGAAATACCATTGACCTTTATCTACTTCAGTGGGCTTAGATAAGGCCACCACCCGCATGGAGCGTGGATTAAGATGTTCGGCAAAGCGTTTTATGGACCCGCCTTTTCCCGCGGCATCGCGTCCTTCAAATAATACCGCCACTCGTAGTTTATGTTTAGCCACCCAGCGTTGGAGGTTTACTAATTCGGTTTGTAAGAGTTTCAGCTCCTCTTCATAGCGCTGATTGCGCAAAACCTTATGGATGTTCATGCCTTTTTCATTGGCTAAATCCATAAGCTGCTTTCGCTGATGAACTTTACTCAGTTCTTCGAGACTATACATGTAAATGGTTTTGGTGATTTTTGAAGCTCCAAATTAAGGATTAATCGCATCAGAAAGAATCTAAATAACGTGAGTTCGACTATAAATCATAGCCTCAGATTTTCAATAAAAAGAAAAAGACAAGTCTAGATCGTTCAACTGTAGCGGGCTACAGCAAAGGAACCAGATGAAGTGTTTTCACTTTTATTGGAAAACTATTTAGTCCCCTTCTAAAAAGCGGCTTTCCGCGCCTCTGCTTCTTGCAATAGCCCGCTATTGCTTCTCTGCATAGGCTTAAATTCCACTATTTTCAAGGGGTCTGAGGCCTGATTTTACGTCGAATTCACGTTAAATAACCTACGTTATTTACCTTTGACTATTGGTTTAAAACACTCATCTATGAAAATATACAGGCTTGCGGCCCTTTTGCTAGTTTTTAGTGCCTGCTCCTTGGTGGATAATAAAGCGGAAACGGCGAAGCCTAAAAAGGCCAAAAGCTTTGAAAGTATTACCGTGGGTGCGCGGGGTGGCTTAGTTGGTCAATCTGCTTTATATCGATTGCTAGATGATGGAATGTATTTAGCGGTTAACGCGAAAGGAAACTGGGATACCATAGGTCGGGTGAAAGTAGAAGAGTTAAATCAAGCGGAGCAAATGCTAAACTTGGTCAAAGGTTTAGAGGTGAAGTCTTTAGGTGATGGCGACGGTACAAGCACGGAATACAAAGTGGAAGCTAATTTAAAACCAAGTGGTTACGTTTATTACCTTTGGCCAGAAGGACGCGAAAAAGTACCACAAGATTTGGTAGACTTCTACAGCTATATCCGGCAAATTAATCCACAAGTGGTATCGACACCTGCAAAAGGATAAGTGATTTTAAAGCCTTGCCTCGGCCTAAAGAGGAGAATTAGCCAGAGTTTTAAAGCACAAAATCTAGTAGGTGATGAAGCTAAAGCGCATCATTTTAGCGGTATTATTAGTTCTTTCCCTAATCTTAGGAGCTATTTTATTTGTGCCGAAACACTATGAGGTTCTACCTTTTAGCGCTCGGGCAGGCACGCAATATTGGTCTTTGAGTACGGGCTCGCAAATTGGTTATTTTAAAATAGATGCGCAGGGAGAACGGAAGGAAAGTCCTATCATTTATTTACACGGCGGACCAGGCGGCATGATTAGCGATGCGATAATCGAATCATTGCGGCCGCTTAGCAAGCAAGGCTACGACATCTACTTTTACGATCAATTAGGCAGTGGGAATTCGGCGCGCTTAGCGAATATCCATGAATATTCAGTGCAAAGACATCAGGAAGATTTACAGGAAATTGTTGCCCAAATTGGCGCGTCTCGGGTTATTTTATATGGCCATTCTTGGGGAAGCTGCTTGGCGATAAATTATTTACAAGAGCATGAGAACCGAGTTGAGAAAATCATCATCACAGGACCAGGCCCCATTTTACCGATTAATAGAGCGGTATCCCAGGAGCTTGCGCCAGATAGCCTAGGCTTACGCAATCCTCAATTTTCAAATGCTGAGGCGAATGCGAAGGTGTACAATTGGCGGAGTCGTTGGGTGGAAAAATGGGCTTACCACTTCAATTTTAAACTAGCTGCAGATGCCGAGATGGATGATTTTTTCACCCTTCTCAACCAGGAATTGTCTAAATCTACCGCTTGCTTTTTAAGGAAGAACGAGAAGAACTACCTTGGTGGCAGTGGTTATTACTGTCATATAATGACGCTTAAGAGTTTTGCGGAACAGGCGAATCAAAGAAGAAGCTTGGCGAAACTGAATACTCCCATCTTAATTTTAAGAGGCGACTGCGATAATCAGAAATGGGGTTTTGCAAAGGAGTATTTAGACCTCTTTTCGCAAGCTCAATTGAGGATTATTAAAGATGCCGGGCATAATCCCTTAGAGAATCAAAGCGAACCCTGTTTAGCTTTTATGGCCGAGTTTTTAATTAATCCCTGAGTCTTTTTCCTATTACTTATCTCGTTTTATCGCATCTGCGAAAGCGCGAAAAGTAGCGGGGCTAACACTCCAGTTGGGTGCTTCAATATCGCCCCAGGCCTGCGGTACATCGGGACTATTAAAGTAATTGATACCGACTAATTCGGGACTGTTATTGATGGTTTCCGTAGCTTTAAGGAGCCAGTTTTTCTGGTAATCTTCGGGGCCTTTTACTCCAAATTCGGTAATGAAAATAGGCTTGGGAGCAAAGCGCATTCGCCAAGACTTGCGGTGATAAATAGCGGCAAAAGCTTCTTGTTTAGTAGGGTCTACAATATTTTTATCGGGTAGGCCGTAAATGGCAAAACTGATATAGTCAACCACATCGTTGCCGGGGTACCATTCTAAAGAGCCGCGGTCGCCAGCGGGACCCCAAACACGTTTAATTTTCGGGCTTAAGCTGTCGCTGAAAAGCATTAAATAACGGTAGGCGTCGATGTATAAAAAGGGGTCTTTACTTTGCCAAGGGTAGCGCTGAATGGGGATTTCCATTTCTTGGGAAAAGCGCAAATAAACCTTTCTTTGCGTTTGATTGATAAGCTTATAGAAAGCTTTTAAACGAAGATCGTATTTACCGCCAAGCAAGTTTTCTAAACATTTGTCGTCGCGTACATTCAACGAATCTTCTATGGTTTCGAGGGTGATGATAAGATCATGTCCCCTTTTTTGCGCGGCCCAAAATTCGGCTTCGAAATTCAAATCGCCAAAATCGCCTAAGTTTATAAAGAAGTGTTCTAGCTGAACAGCACTGTCTTTTACCAGCTCAAGATTGGGGTCGTAAACGCCGATGCGAAAGGCTAGAGTATCACTTTGTTCTGCCGCGATGGGACGATGAAAGTAAGCAGAGGAATAACCGTAAGCGGCGTATTTTTCATGGTGTTTCGCTAAAGCAGAATAGTCGATAGCCGCTACAGTTTCTGGGGCCGCATCTGCGGAAGCGAAAAGAAAAAGATTTTGGGAGAAAAAACGCAAACGGTGGAGGCGACGGTATAAATCGTAATTGATGTCATCGTACTGCGGATATGCCTTAGGAATATTTTCTGAAGGAGGCTGCAGACTAATGCTAATGGCATCTACCCACTGGTCGCCAGGGTAAAATTCTTCGCAGCCCGGATAACCCGCGGGGGCCCAGATCATTTGCGCTTGGGGTAAAAGCGAATCGGCCAGCTGGGCAATGTGTTGAAAGGCGGTGATGTACTTGCTGGGATATTCCTGCCAAGGGTAAAAACGGCCGGGGACTTCCATTTCAGGATTGGGGCGGAGGTAAATGGGACCAGGATGTTTTTGTAAAGCAAAAAAAAGCGAGCTCAGTTTCGCATCATAAGTAGAAGCGGGTATCCAATCTAGAGGGTTAGAACGGTAGTTGGGCCAATATTTAGAACCCCAAGTTTCGATGGTGATGATAAGACTATTCGTGCTGCCTAAACTCTTAATATCCTCGGTATCAATGTGCCAATCATCCGTCTGATTGAGGCGCAAGCGATAATGCTCTGCGGCAGGCAGCTCCTGCTTTTGCCAAGTTTCTAGCGAAAGCTTAGCGAGAAGCTTTTCGGGGGCTGCTTTGAAGGAATTGAAGACCAAGAAATTTTTTGCATAAGCGGGATAATTGGGCTTAAACCAAAAGAAATAGACCGCAGCAGCGCAGCTTAGTCCTAAAAGCAAACTGAAAACAAAGAGGCGAAAGAGTTTTTTCATGCTGCACAAAAATAAGAGCCCTAAAGATATTTATTACGGGCGGCTCAAGGGAAGTAATTGACCTTGTGGATTTAAAATCAACTGTTCGCGTTTTTTACGTCCATAAGATGCGTCTTGAACCTCTAGCTTTAACTCGTACATGACCTGAACAACAGGTTCTAATACAATCGGATTAATTACGAAATCGAATTCTTTGTCGATAATGGGCTGATAATAAAGGGTAATGCTTTGTCCTGGCGTCGCAGCCGATTTAGAACCATACTGGGAGGCGGTCGCGTATTTTTGGTAGGACTTGTAGCTTTCGGCGGGATACACCACGCGATAAGCATCGCTGCTAGAAAGGTTAAGCGTATCCAATTTAAGGTGCATTAGCTTTTCAATTTTAGCTCTCTTTTCCCCCAATTTAGTTAGGGCGCGATCCATTAATTCGGTTTTTATTTTTTCTAAATCTTGGGCAAAATAATCCACCCGTACGAGGTCGAATATTTCCGATTGGGCTAGTATTATACTAATCTCATCGAGTTCTTCAGGCTTATGGTATTCGATATGGAGGTTTTTTTTAAGCTCAAAACCCGCAGGAATTTCGATGTAAGTATCCTTGCTAAAAATTTTGGTTTCCTTTTCATATGCATACAGCGCAATAAAGGAAATCATATCGCTATGAATCTTTAAGGGCTGCTGAGTGCTCATTGCCTTTAATTTTTCTTGAGCGGAATTAAGGCGGTCTTGCATGAGTTTATGCACTTCATCAGGCGTGTTGGCCACCTGACTTACACTAAAAACCGCCACAAAAGCATCGGCCTTTACATTGGCCAAACCCTTGGCGCTAATACTAATGTCGGCCCCCGTGCCATTATTGCCTAATGCTAGGTTATTTTCTTCGTAACGCACCCGAGTTTGATAGGTAGAATTCCCCCATACTTGAGCGAAAAGTTGAGTATTGAAAAAGCAAAGTAGGCTAAGACCGAGGAAATATTTCATAATAAAGAATATGCCTAAAAGTAAGGAGAAATTTAAAGGGGGAAGATCATTTTTTCGCGGGCGATACTAAATCCTGCTCCTTCCACCTGTTTACTAGCCTGCGATTGCGGGTCTATTAAAGGGTTCGTGTGGTTCAGGTGTATAAAAAATATTTTGCGTTTTTCCCCTTGCGGTAGATGCGCAAAACGAGCCATGCTCTCTGCTACAAAAGGGTGGGGAATACTGCTCATATCCCTTCCGGGTAATTCCTTGCCATCGAAAAAAGTAGCGTCAAGAAAGGCATAGTCCACCTCTTTAATTAAGCTAATGATGTCAATTTCCCAGCGCTCCCATTTATCAATATCGGGAATAAAGAGGGCTGATTTATTGGGGCCAACAATCCTATAGCCAATGGTTTCGGAATATTCATCGCGATGGGGAACTTTGAAAACCTCAATGAAAACACTGTCGCCCAAAGGCAATTTAGCATGATCTGTAAGGGTATGCAGTTCTACATTTTCATTTTTGATAAGCGCTTCCCAAGGCGCATTTTGCAGCAGGAAGTTTTGCATACGTGGCATTACATAGAGAGGAAGCAGGCTTGTATTAGCGGCTTCTTTACCAAAATACATCAGTCCTGTATAATGACCAATATGGGCGTGACTCACAAATACGCCCGCAAGTGTTGCGGCATATTCTTCGTGCATGTATTGATGTTGTGCGCTAATATCTGGGCTAGCTTCCAGCAAGAAATACTGTTGGGTTTTTTCATTATGAATAGCCAGACTTACCACCTTTTCGGCTAAAGCGGGATTTTTAAAAACCCGCTGGCAACATTCCTTCTCACAGTTTAATTGGGGATAGCCCGCATCTTGTGCAATACCCAGAACTACAATTTGGGTTTGTTCTTCACGAATCTGCCTCTGAGCACTACTGGTGAACGCTATAAAGTTAATACCAGTAAAAATTAACGCGGCTAGTTGGGTCGAATATCGCTTCATGCTTGCTTGATTTGAGCTTTGAAGGTAGGAAATAGTAGTTAGTACTAAGTATTGAGTGCATAGTACTGAGATTGGTGAGCTTTAGAGTAGGAAGCTAGTCTATAGTATGGAGCCTGAAAACTAGAGTTACCATTCCCAGGGAGGATTTCTAAGTATTGAAAAAGTCCTACTATGTACTAAGTACTAAATACTTTGTACTCCATAAAAGTACAGAGTATTAAGTATTGAGTACTGAGATTGGGGGAGCTTTAGAGTAGGAAGCTAGACTATAGTATGGAGCCCGAAGACTAGAGTTACCATTCGCAGGGAGGAATTCTAAGTATTGAAAAAGTCCTACTATGTACTAAGTACTAAATACTTTGTACTCCATAAAAGTACAGAGTATTAAGTATTGAGATTGGGTGAGCGTTAGAGTGGGAAGGTAGGCTATAGTATGGAGCCTGAAGACTAGAATTACCATTCGCAGGGAGGAATTCTAAGTATTGAAAAAGTCCTGAGTATCCCTGATTAGAGTTGACCGTTTTTAGATTAGTATTTCA
>TARA_R110001592_G_scaffold246427_1_pt1 | contig 124470 bp, 119 predicted proteins | sample TARA_R110001592 | Tara Oceans TARA_R110001592 (sample SAMEA4398387) | marine metagenome | biome: Polar Biome; feature: [SRF] surface water layer (ENVO:00010504); material: water (ENVO:00002006), including particulate matter (ENVO:01000060) such as... | depth 5 m
GATTGCTTTCAGTAAGCAGAAGCCTATCCTTAGGGGTAGGTATCAGATTAGAAGGCCGCCCTTATGTTGGGTGGCTTTTTTTGTGGTTGAGGTGGTGTTGTCTTAGCAGTTAGGTTTGATTGCAGGAAAACATAAAAAGATTGGGATTACCGCTTGACAGTAGAGTGCCTCAGCCTTAATATCTCGCCTCCTTTTTTCAGGGTCCTGACAAGCAGGATCTGTAGGTTCTTTAGATAGTTGGAGTTTGATTCCATGCAGGATCAACGTATTCGTATTCGTCTCAAGGCATTTGACCACAAGTTGATTGATGCTTCGACGCAAGAGATTGTAGAGACGGCAAAACGTACTGGCGCGCAGATTCGCGGACCAATTCCTTTGCCGACTCGTAAAGAACGTTTTACCATTTTGATTTCTCCGCATGTAAATAAAGATGCGCGGGATCAATACGAAATTCGCACCCACAAGCGGTTGCTGGATATTGTAGAGCCAACAGAAAAGACTGTTGATGCTTTGATGAAGCTGGATTTGGCGGCTGGTGTTGAAGTTCAGATTAGTCTGGCGTAAGTAAAAGAAAAGTTTTAATAGATGAAACCCAGGCTCGGCCACCGTTGAGCGGGTGTAACGCTCTGAAATGGGCGGCCATAGCGGGTAACAGCCCCGTACACTATGAGGTTATACAGATGGCGATTGGTATTGTCGGCCGCAAATGCGGTATGACACGCGTATTTAATGATGAAGGTGCTTCTATCCCTGTTACAGTGGTTGAAGTAGAGCCTAATCGTATTACTCAAATCAAAACTGATGAAGCTGATGGTTACACTGCTGTGCAGGTAACTGTGGGTGCTCGTCGCGCTTCTCGTGTCAGTAAGTCTCAGGCTGGGCATTTTGCCAAAGCAGGTGTTGAGGCAGGTCGTGGCAGTTGGGAATTGCGCGTTGATAGCGTTGATGAAAATTTAGAGGTTGGCAGTAGTATTGCTGCTGATCAATTTGAAGTTGGTCAAAAAGTGGATGTGACGGGTACTTCAAAAGGTAAAGGTTTTGCAGGTGTCATCAAGCGCTGGAATTTCAGTATGCAGGATGCTACCCACGGTAATTCTATTTCTCACCGTGCTCCTGGTTCTATTGGGCAGTGTCAGACGCCTGGTCGTGTTTGGAAAGGTAAGAAAATGGCTGGCCATATGGGTGCTGAGCGCGTGACGACTCAAAACCTTGAAATTGTACGTGTTGATGCCGAGCGCAACCTGCTCCTTATTAAAGGTGCGGTACCTGGTGCGCCCGGTGGCGATGTGATCGTTCGTGCAGCTGTTAAGAGCTGAGGGGATCGTCGATGGAATTAAGTATTGCAACAACTAAAGGTACCGCTGGAACTGTAGAGGTTTCTGACGTGGCCTTTGGGAAAGAATTTAACCAGGATTTGGTGCATCAGGCGGTAACTGCTTATTTGGCAGGTGCTCGCCAGGGTACTCGTGCTCAGAAAACTCGTTCTGAGGTGTCTGGTGGTGGTCGCAAACCTTGGGCTCAAAAGGGTTCTGGTCGTGCTCGTGCGGGTACTATAAGAAGTCCTCTCTGGCGTTCTGGTGGCGTAACCTTTGCTGCACGCCCGCAGGATCATTCGCAAAAACTGAATCGCAAAATGTACCGTGCTGCATTGCGCTCCATTTTGTCAGAGCTGGCTCGTCAAGAGCGTTTGGTTGTAGTTGAAGAGTTTGATCTCGACGCACCAAAAACTAAAGTGTTGATTCAAAAGCTGGGTGAATACGGCTTGCAGGATGTGCTGATTGTGACGGAAGAGGTGAGTGAAAACCTTTACCTGTCATCTCGAAACCTCCATAAGGTGGATGTTCGCGATGTGGTGGGAGTGGATCCGGTCAGTCTTATTCGTTTTGAAAAGGTGTTGGTGACTGTGCCTGCGCTGAAAAAGATTGAGGAGATGCTGGGATGAACCAAGAGCGCATCTTCAAAGTGCTGCTAGGGCCGCACTTTTCAGAAAAGTCTGCGATTGTTGGTGACAACAATAATCAGGTTGTTTTTAAAGTTACTACAGACGCTACAAAGCCTGAAGTAAAGGCTGCAGTTGAGCAGCTCTTCAACGTCAAGGTCGCAGGTATATCTGTTGCCAACGTGAAGGGTAAAACCAAGCGTGCGAAGCACGGTATGGGTAAGCGCTCCGACTGGAAGAAAGCGTACATTCGTCTGGAGCAGGGTCAAGAAATTGATTTTGCTGTTGTGGAATAGGGGTTGTTGAGATGCCAGTTGTAAAGAGAAAGCCAACGTCTCCCGGTCGTCGCTTTGTAGTCAGTGTTGTAAATCCTGACTTACACAAAGGCGCACCACATGCTCCTTTGCTTGAAAAAAAGTCAAAGTCGGGCGGTCGTAATAACAATGGTCGTATTACCACTCGCCATATTGGTGGTGGTCATAAGCAGCATTACCGGCTTATTGATTTCAAGCGTAACAAAGATGGTATTCCTGCGACGATTGAGCGCTTGGAATATGATCCAAATCGTAGTGCATACATTGCATTGATTTGCTATGCCGATGGGGAGCGCCGCTATATTATCGCGCCTAAAGGATTGAAGGCTGGTGATACAGTTCAGTCTGGTATGGCTGCACCAATAAAAGTAGGTAACGCTCTGCCACTGGCAAATATTCCAGTGGGTAGTATTGTTCACTGTGTTGAGATGAAGCCCGAAAAAGGTGCACAAATTGCCCGTAGTGCTGGTACGTCGGCTCAGCTGATTGCTAGAGAGGGTCAGTACGCTACCTTGCGGTTACGTAGCGGTGAGATGCGTAAGGTTCCTGTCGTGTGTAGGGCGACTATTGGTGAAGTATCCAATAGCGAGCATAACTTGCGTTCTTTGGGTAAGGCTGGTGCTACACGCTGGCGCGGTGTTAGGCCAACGGTTCGTGGTGTTGCTATGAACCCGGTTGATCACCCGCATGGTGGTGGTGAAGGTCGTACTTCTGGTGGCCGTCATCCGGTATCGCCTTGGGGTACGCCTGCTAAGGGTTACAAAACACGTAAAAACAAGCGGACTAGCAATATGATTGTTCGTCGTCGCGGTAAGTAATTAGTAGAGAATGAGGAAACAATAGTGTCACGCTCTCTCAAAAAAGGCCCATTCCTTGACCTGCATTTGGTTAAAAAGGTTGATGAGGCATTAGAAAAAAATGATAGGCGTCCAATTAAAACTTGGTCTCGTCGCTCTATGGTAAGCCCGGATATGGTGGGTTTGACTATTGCGGTTCATAACGGTCGTCAGCATGTGCCCGTTATGATCAACGAGGAAATGGTTGGACATAAACTCGGCGAATTCGCCCCGACACGTACCTATCGTGGTCACGTGGCGGACAAAAAGGCCAAGCGTTAAGCCGGCGGATTGAGAGGTAAATGACTGTGGAAGTAGCAGCTAAATTGCGCGGAGCTAGATTGTCGGCCCAAAAGGCTCGACTTGTTGCCGACCAGGTGCGCGGCAAGCCCGTTGACGTAGCTTTAGATATTTTGGCCTTTAGCTCTAAAAAGGGTGCGGCCATGATTAAGAAGGTGCTGGAGTCTGCCATTGCAAACGCCGAGCACAACGAAGGTGCTGATGTAGACGAACTGCGTGTATCAACTATTTTTGTTGATGAAGGTGCGACAATGAAGCGTATTAAGCCCCGTGCTAAGGGTCGCGCTGACCGTATTTTCAAGCGTAGCTGTCACATCACTGTGAAAGTTGCCGACGAGGAGACCGTTTAATGGGTCAGAAAGTACATCCAACTGGTATTCGTCTGGGTATTGTTAAAAAGCATACTTCAGTGTGGTACGCAGGTCAGAAGGACTATGCCGATAAGTTAAACGCCGATCTTGAAGTGCGTGAATTTATTAGCAAAGAATTGAGCCACGCATCTGTGAGCCGGATTGAAATTGAACGTCCAGCTCAAACAGCTCGTATTACCATTCATACCGCACGTCCGGGTATTGTGATTGGTAAGAAGGGTGAAGGTGTAGAGCGTTTGCGCAATCAGGTGTCGGCCAAAATGGGCGTGCCTGTGCATATCAATATTGAGGAAGTGCGTAAGCCCGACCTCGACGCGATATTGGTAGCGCAAAGTGTTGCCCAGCAGCTGGAGCGTCGTGTGATGTTCCGTCGCGCCATGAAGCGTGCAGTACAAAACGCTATGCGTCAGGGCGCAAAGGGTATCAAGATTCAGGTTGGTGGCCGTCTTGGCGGTGCAGAGATTGCACGCTCGGAATGGTACCGCGAAGGTCGCGTGCCCCTGCACACACTGCGTGCAGATATTGATTATGGTACCGCTGAAGCTTCAACTACTTATGGCATTATTGGTGTCAAGGTGTGGATCTTTAAAGGTGAAGTGATTGGCGGTGAAGAGGCGGCGCAAGCGCCAGCTAAAAAATCACCGACCAATAAGAAGTAAGTTTGCGAGTTAAGGGTCAAGCGAGATGCTGCAACCGAAACGTACAAAATTCCGTAAGCAACACAAAGGCCGTAATCGTGGTCTTGCATTGCGCGGTAGTAAAGTAAGCTTTGGCGAGTTTGGTTTAAAAGCCACTGGTCGAGGGCGCCTCACTGCTCGTCAGATTGAATCTGCGCGTCGTGCGATGACTCGCCATATTAAGCGAGGCGGTAAAATTTGGATTCGGGTGTTCCCTGATAAGCCAATTACCAATAAGCCTCTCGAGGTAAGGATGGGTAAAGGTAAGGGTAACGTCGAATATTGGGTTGCTCAAATTCAGCCTGGCAAGGTGTTGTATGAGATGGATGGTGTTTCCGAGGAATTAGCTCGTGAGGCATTCGCCCTGGCTTCGGCTAAATTGCCGATTCAAACCACCTTTGTTACACGATCGGTGATGTGATGAAAACCAGCGAACTTCGTGAAAAATCAGTTGATGAACTGAACCAAGAGCTCAATAGCCAATTGGAAAAGCAATTTAAATTGCGTATGCAGGCAGCTACTTCTCAATTGGGTCAGAGTCATCAAATTAAAGAAGCACGCAAGAATGTTGCGCGCATCAAAACAATACTGAACGAGAAAGCGGGTAACTGAAATGACTGAAGCAGAGAGCAAAGCTAGTACTTTGTCGGGTCGTGTGGTCAGCGACAAGATGGACAAAACAGTGACGGTTCTCGTTGAGCGCCGTGTGAAGCACCCTATGTATGGCAAAATCGTTAACAAGTCTTCGAAAATCAAGGCTCATGACGAACAGAATGAATGTCGTACTGGAGATGTTGTAACGATTGCAGAAACGCGCCCACTTTCCAAGACAAAGTCTTGGTCTCTGGTCAACATCGACGAGCGTGCCGCCGAAATTTAAGCCGGCAGGCAGCAGTAACGGGTTCGGAGATATACGATGATTCAAACAGAAAGTTACCTGGAAGTGGCAGATAACAGCGGTGCACGTCGAGTGATGTGTATTAAAGTTTTAGGCGGCTCCCACAGACGTTACGCCCGTATTGGCGATATTATTAAGGTTACGGTTAAGGAAGCAATTCCTCGCGGTAAAGTTAAAAAAGGTCAGGTGATGAACGCTGTAGTTGTTCGCACTAAGAAGGGCGTCCGTCGTCAAGATGGCAGTCTGATCAAATTTGACGATAACGCTGCAGTGTTGCTGAACCAGCAGTTGGCTCCCATCGGAACGCGTATTTTTGGACCGGTGACTCGTGAACTGCGTAGTGAACGCTTTATGAAAATTATCTCTCTGGCACCTGAAGTACTATAAAGGCCAGAGGCGAGGAAGGGGTTATGTCCAAGATTAAACGTGATGATGAAGTCATCCTTACTACCGGTAAAGATAAGGGTAAACGCGGCAAAGTGCTAAAAGTGCAAGCCGATGGTCGCCTGATAGTTTCTGGTGTCAACATGATTAAAAAGCACCAGAAACCAAATCCGCAAATGAATATTCAGGGCGGAATCATTGAAAAAGAAGCTGCAATACAGGCTTCCAATGTAGCTATCTTCAATGCGGCCACCGACAAGGCTGATCGCGTTGGTTTTAAAGTACTTGAAGACAACAAGAAGATTCGTGTTTTCAAATCCAACGGCGAAGCCGTTGGCGCCTAATTTGACAGGAAACTGACATGGCAAGGCTGAACGAAATATACAAAAATGAAATTGCTGTCAAGTTGAAAGATGAGCTTGGTTTGGCAAATGTAATGGAAGTCCCTCGGATTACCAAAATCACTCTCAATATGGGTGTTGGTGAAGCGTTAGGGGATAAGAAAGCGCTAGAGCATGCTGTTGCTGATATGACGAAAATTGCAGGTCAAAGACCTGTTGTCACAAAAGCTCGCAAATCTATTGCAGGGTTTAAAGTACGTGAAGACTGGCCGATCGGTTGTAAAGTGACCCTTCGCAGAGAGCGTATGTATGAGTTTTTGGAGCGTTTGATTTCGATCGCTATTCCTCGCATCCGGGATTTCCGCGGCATAAGCCCGAAATCGTTTGATGGCCATGGCAACTTTTCCATGGGGGTAAGCGAGCAAATCATTTTCCCTGAAATTGAATACGATAAAGTGGACACACTGCGTGGTATGGATATCACCATTACTACCAGTGCCCGTAATGATGATGAAGGCCGTGCTCTTTTGCGTGCCTTTAGCTTCCCACTGAAGGGTTGAGGTAAAAAATGGCAAAAGTATCCATGATCGAGCGCGAGAAAAAACGTGCCCGCACCGTTGCAAAGTATGCAGAGAAGCGTGCAGCCCTAAAGGCGGCGATTGCTGACCTTTCTCTTTCTGATGAAGAGCGCTGGGAAGCACAACTGAAATTTCAGCAGCTGCCTCGCAATGCAAGCCCTAGCCGCCAGCGCAACAGATGTCGTCAGACTGGACGTCCTCATGGTGTCTACCGGAAATTTGGTTTGTGTCGTATCAAGCTCCGTGAAGCTGCGATGCGTGGTGATGTGCCCGGTCTGGTTAAGGCCAGCTGGTAAACAGCGTCTCGAATTGAGGAATTGAACTGATGAGCATGCAAGATCCACTAGCAGATATGTTGACCCGTATTCGCAATGCGCAAATGGCGGAAAAACAGACTGTTTCCATGCCTTCTTCTAAGCTTAAAATAGCTGTCGCCGAAGTGTTGAAGGGTGAAGGGTATATCGCTGGTTTTGGTGTTGAAGAAAGTGCCAAACCGAAACTTACCCTAGAGCTAAAGTATTTTGAAGGTAAGCCTGTTATTGAAGAGATTGGTCGTTATAGTCGACCTGGTCTGCGTCAGTACTCTGGTTCGTCCAAGCTGCCAAGTATTCGCGGTGGTCTAGGTGTGGCCATTGTGTCTACGAGCAAGGGTGTAATGACTGAGCGTGCTGCTCGTGCTGCTGGTGTCGGTGGCGAAGTTCTCTGTACAGTATTCTAAGAGATAATAGAAATGTCTAGAGTTGCAAAAAATCCGGTAAATATACCCACTGGTGTTGAAGTAAAAATCAGTGCTGGTGAAATTTCTGTCAAGGGTTCCAACACTTCATTGGCTATGACTGTCAATGCAGATGTAGAAATCAAGCATGAAGATAATGTTCTGACGTTTGAACCAAAAGATAGCAGTAAAAAATCTAACGCCATGGCGGGTACTACTCGTGCCCTCGTGAATAATATGGTTGTTGGTGTCTCTCAGGGGTTTGAGAAAAAGCTGCAATTGATCGGTGTTGGTTACCGCGTTCAGGCAAAGGGTGATGTACTTAATTTGTCGTTGGGTTTCTCCCATCCTGTTGAGTTTCAGTTGCCAGAAGGTGTTACTGCTGAAACACCTAGTCAAACTGACATTGTGCTGAAAGCAGCAGATAAGCAATTGCTCGGTCAGGTCGCATCGAAGATTCGTGCTTTCCGGCCCCCAGAGCCCTATAAGGGTAAAGGCGTACGTTATGCAGATGAGCAAGTACGTCGTAAAGAAGCCAAGAAGAAGTAGGTTAGGATCATGAGCAAAAAGAAAGAATCTCGTCTGCGCCGCGCACGTCGTGCTCGTTGCAAAATCAGTGAGCTAGGCGCCAATAGGTTGTGTGTTAATCGCACTCCTCGGCACATATATGCTCAGGTTATTTCGCCAGATGGTGGGCATGTATTGGCTTCGGCCTCTACGCTCGATACTGCATTGCGCAGCGGCCAAACTGGTAACGTTGATGCGGCTAAGAGTGTTGGTGCTCTTGTTGCCGAGCGTGCAAAGGAAGCGGGCGTCACTGAGGTTGCTTTTGACCGCAGTGGATTCAAATATCACGGTCGTGTTAAAGCACTAGCTGATGCTGCACGTGAAGCCGGTCTTAAATTCTAAAGGTTTAGCGATATGTCGAGAAATCAAAGAGAAACAGAAACATCTGATGAAGGCTTGCAAGAAAAGCTGGTTCAGGTAAACCGTGTTGCTAAAACTGTTAAAGGTGGCCGTATTTTCGGTTTCACTGCTCTCAGCGTTGTGGGCGACGGTAATGGTAAGGTTGGATTTGGTCGTGGTAAGGCTCGTGAAGTGCCACAGGCTATCCAGAAAGCAATGGAATCGGCTCGTCGTAATATGATTCATGTGGACTTAAAAGGTACCACTATTCAATACCCGACAAAAGCGAACCACGGTGCCTCAAAAGTTTATATGCAACCTGCTTCAGAGGGTACTGGCGTTATTGCTGGTGGCGCTATGCGCGCAGTTCTGGAAATTGCTGGTGTACAAAATGTACTGGCAAAATGTTACGGGTCTACCAACCCTGTTAACGTTGTCCGGGCAACATTCAAAGCGTTGCAAGCAATGAGTTCTCCAGAAGGTGTAGCTGCCAAGCGCGGCAAGACTGTTGAAGATATTCTGAATTAAGTTCGGCTTTTGTCGAACGGATGATAACGGAAGCTTTACCATGGCGAAGGCTAATAAAATTAAAGTTACCCAGGTGCGCAGTACTAATGGCCGCTTGGCATCACACAAAGCCTGTGTTTCTGGACTGGGGCTGCGTCGAATCAGACACAGCGTTGAGGTTGAAGACACTCCGGCAGTGCGTGGCATGATTAATAAAGTTCACTATTTGGTTAAGGTTGAGGGAGAGTAATTATGCGTCTTAATACGCTAAGTCCCGCACCCGGCAGAATTAAAGAAGGCAAGCGTGTCGGTCGTGGTATCGGTAGCGGCCTAGGTAAAACTGCTGGCCGTGGTCACAAGGGGCAAAAATCCCGATCTGGTGGCAGTGTTCGTCCCGGTTTTGAGGGTGGTCAAATGCCACTTCAAAAACGTTTGCCAAAATATGGTTTCACCTCACGGATTTCTCGTGTGACTGCTGAGATTCGTTTGGCTGAGATGAATAAAGTAGACGGGGATGTTGTGGATATCCAATCTCTGCGCGCTGCAGGATTAATTACAAACAACATCACTCGCGCTAAGGTATTTCTCTCTGGGGAATTGACTCGGCCGGTAACAGTTAAAGGCCTTCGTGTTACTAAAGGTGCTCAGTCTGCAATTGAAGCTGCTGGCGGAAAGGTTGAAGAGTAAAATTTAATGGCCAAACCCAGAGCACAGCAACAAGGTAATATGAAGGGTTTGGGCGAGCTGTGGGCTCGCCTTCGCTTTTTGTTTGTTGCGCTTGTTATTTACCGAATTGGTACTCATATCCCTGTGCCAGGTATTGATCCAGACCGATTATCTGATCTGTTTGGACAAAACCAGGGTACGATCATCGGTATGTTCAATATGTTCTCCGGTGGTGCACTGGAGCGCATGAGTATACTTGCGCTGGGAATTATGCCTTATATTTCTGCCTCTATTATTATGCAGCTAATGTCGGCGGTTTCCCCTTCGCTTGAGCAACTAAAAAAAGAGGGTGATGCCGGTCGTCGTAAGATTAACCAGTACACTCGTTATGGAACGGTTCTTCTGGCGACTATTCAGGCAATAGGTATGTCTGTAGGGCTGGCCGGGCAAGGACTAGCCTATACGCCAGATTTTAGTTTCTACTTTATTGCTGTTGTCTCTTTAGTTACGGGTGCGGTATTCCTGATGTGGCTTGGCGAACAGATTACTGAGCGCGGTGTTGGTAACGGTATATCGATGTTGATTTTTGCCGGTATTGTCGCCGGAATACCTTCTGCCATTGGTCAGGCATTTGAGTCATCGCGCCAAGGTGAATTACATATTTTGGCGTTGCTTTTGGTTGCTGTGCTTGCTGTAGCCGTTGTGTACTTTGTTGTTTTTATCGAACGAGGCCAACGCCGGTTAACAGTGAATTACGCACAGCGCCAACCGGGTCGCGGCCCAGGTCAGGCAAGCCACTTGCCCCTGAAGGTCAACATGGCTGGCGTCATCCCAGCAATTTTTGCCAGCAGCTTATTGTTGTTTCCGGCATCGATTGCTCAGTGGTTTGGTCAGGGTGCAGATTCTCCTGATTGGCTGCAAGACGTTGCGTTATTTATTGGCCCAGGACAACCTCTGCATGTACTGTTGTTTGCAGTGTTGATTATTTTCTTCTGTTTTTTCTATTCGGCATTAATGTTTAATCCTAGAGAAATGGCAGATAACCTGAAACGTGGTGGTGCGTTTTTGCCGGGCATACGGCCTGGGGAGAAGACGGCACAATACATAGACGGTGTTATGACAAGATTGACGCTGGTCGGCGGTCTTTATATTACGGCGGTGTGTTTGCTGCCACAGTTTTTAAATGTTTACCTGAATGTGCCTTTTTATCTGGGTGGTACATCTCTATTGATCGCGGTTGTAGTGACAATGGATTTTATGTCTCAGGTGCAGTCACATCTAATGTCTCATCAGTACGAGTCGCTGATGAAAAAATCAAATCTTAAGGGCTATGGCGGCGGAATCCGCTAGTTGAAGTTGAGGTTTCCCTATGAAAGTGCGTGCTTCTGTAAAAAAAATGTGTCGCAACTGTAAGATCGTTAAACGTAAAAGTGTTGTTCGCGTGATCTGTAGTGCTGAGCCCCGCCATAAACAGCGTCAGGGTTAATTGCATAGAGTTATTGATTTTTATTGTAACCAACGCTATCCTCTTGCGCCTTTTTGGTCAGCTCCCTTTTGGGAGTTTAGAGATTGTAAGGTTACAGCCAAACATTAAAGTGGAGTGAAATGATGGCCCGTATCGCCGGTGTCAACATCCCCGATAATAAGCATGCAGTGATTTCTCTCACGTATGTTTTCGGGATTGGTCGCAGTACTGCTAGTGCTATTTGTGCTCAAGTAGGTATTGCTGAAAACGTTAAAATTTCTGATTTGACGGAAGAGCAAGTGGACGCCATTCGTGGTGCTGTTGGTGAGCACAGCGTTGAAGGTGACCTTCGTCGTGAAGTCAGTATGAATATTAAGCGGTTGATGGACCTTGGTTGCTATCGCGGCCTTCGTCATCGTCGTGGTCTGCCTCTGCGTGGTCAGCGTACAAAAACAAATGCGCGTACCCGTAAAGGCCCTCGCAAGCCCATCAAGCGATAGGAAACCATAGAAATGGCAAAGCCTGGACAAAAAAGCACTCGTAAAAAGGTCAAAAAGACCGTGGTGGATGGTGTTGCGCATATACATGCGTCTTTTAATAACACCATCGTGACAATTACTGACCGTCAAGGTAATACCTTGAGCTGGGCTACTGCCGGTGGTTCTGGTTTCCGCGGATCACGTAAAAGTACTCCGTTTGCTGCACAGGTAGCAGCTGAGCGTGCTGGTGCAGCTGCACAAGAATACGGTTTGAAGAACCTAGATGTTGAAGTAAAGGGTCCTGGACCCGGACGTGAGTCCGCTGTTCGTGCTCTCAATAATGCAGGTTATAAAATTACTAATATTACCGACGTGACGCCTATCCCTCATAATGGTTGTCGTCCGCCGAAAAAACGTCGCGTATAACGAGGATAGTTGAGAAATGGCAAGATATCTCGGACCGACATGTAAGCTTTCCCGCCGTGAAGGCACGGACCTCTTTCTAAAAAGTGGCATCCGCCCGTTAGAATCCAAGTGTCACGCAGACAGCGTACCTGGACAGCACGGGCAACGTCGCGGTCGTCTTTCAGATTACGGTGTACAGCTGCGTGAAAAACAGAAAGTTCGTCGTACTTATGGTGTGCTGGAAAAGCAATTCCGTAATTATTATAAGCAAGCTGCCAATATGAAAGGAGCTACAGGTGAGAACTTGTTACAGCTTCTTGAGCAGCGTTTGGATAATGTTGTTTACCGTATGGGTTATGGTTCAACACGCTCTGAATCCCGTCAGCTGGTTGCTCACAACGCTATTTTGGTTAACGGCAAGAAAGTGAATATTGCTTCTTATCGTGTTGAAGAAAATGACGTTGTTAGTATACGTGAAAAATCTAAAAATCAACTGCGTATTCAATCTGCTTTACAGATTGCAGGCCAGCGTGGCTCTGTGGAATGGATCGAAGTAGATGCGACTAAAATGGAAGGCACGTTTAAACGTGTTCCTGATCGCAGTGATCTTCCCTCTGAAATCAATGAAAACCTCATTGTTGAGCTTTACTCTAAGTAAGGTTCTACAGAATTGAAGGCCAGTTAAGTAATACGAGACAGGTACGGATATGCAAACATCAGTAAATGAGTTTTTGACACCACGCACTATTGACGTAACCGAGTTGAGCCCTACTCGTGCCAAGGTTGTACTTGAACCCTTGGAACGTGGTTTTGGGCATACCTTAGGGAATGCTTTGCGTCGTATCTTGCTTTCTTCCATGGCTGGAGCAGCTATCGTTGAGGTCGAGATAGAAGGTGTACTGCATGAATACAGTAGCATTGAAGGTATACAGGAGGATGTGATTGAAATTCTTCTTAACCTTAAAGATGTCGCGATTGTGTTGCATGAGAAAGATGAAGTTACTCTGACGCTTAACAAGAAAGGTAAAGGTGTTGTTACTGCTGGTGATATCCAAGTAGACAGTACCTGTGAGATTAAAAATCCCGATCATGTTATTGCTAATATCACAGGAAGTGCAGAGCTTAATATGCAACTGCATGTAATGAAGGGTCGAGGATATCAGCCCTCTAATCTTCGTGTTAATGATGAAGAAGAAACACGTGCAATTGGTCGTTTGCAATTAGATGCTACGTTCAGCCCGACTAGGCGTGTTGCTTACGTGGTTGAAAGTGCTCGTGTTGAGCAACGTACTGATTTAGATAAGTTGGTGCTGGATTTAGAAACCGACGGCACTATCGACCCAGAAGAAGCTATCCGTCGTGCAGCTACTATCTTGCAACAACAGCTCGCCGTATTTGTCGATCTTGAAAGCGAAAGTTTGGCAGAGCCCGCAGAGAAAGAGGAAGAAGTAGATCCCATTCTTCTTCGTCCCGTTGATGATTTGGAGCTCACTGTACGTTCAGCCAACTGCTTAAAAGCTGAGAGTATTTATTACATTGGTGATCTTATTCAGCGCACTGAAGTTGAGTTGTTGAAAACACCAAATTTGGGTAAAAAATCACTCACTGAAATTAAAGATGTTCTGGCTTCACGCGGTCTGTCTTTGGGTATGCGTCTAGAAAACTGGCCACCCGCTAGCCTGCGTTCAGAAGGCGAATTAGTTTAATTATTCATGTCGCTCTTAAATTAGGGTGTATTGGATGTACAGAGTTTATTGCTGAGATAGCAACACTTTTGAAGGAAGTAGAATCATGCGTCATCGCTATAGTGGCCGCAAACTAAGTCGTACTGGTGCCCATCGTCGTGCTATGTTCCGTAACATGATTACATCTTTGGTTGAGCATGAGTTGATTAAAACAACCTTGCCTAAAGCAAAAGAGTTACGTCGTTTTGCTGAGCCGCTGATTACTCTGGCCAAGCAGGACAGTGTAGCTAACCGTCGATTGGCATTTAGCCGTCTTCAAGATAAGGCTGCTGTTGGAAAGTTATTTAGTGAATTAGCTCCTCGGTACGAAAATCGTCAAGGCGGTTATATCCGTATCTTGAAGTGCGGTTTCCGTTCTGGAGATGCTGCACCAATGGCCTATGTTGAGTTGGTTGATCGTCCAGAAGTAGAAGCGGTTGAAATAGAGACTGAAGTAGAATAACTTCCATCTGTTAATTGCTGAACGTTAAAAGCCGAACTTTTGTTCGGCTTTTTGCTGTTCGCCATTTAATAGTTGACTACGTTACTATAGTCGTCGGTATGTATAATTCTCCAATCTATGATATTTATCTGATCTGTTGGGCATAAACCTTATGAAGATATTGGTCACCGGTGGTGCCGGTTATATTGGTAGTCATACTTGCATCGCTCTGCTTGAGCAAGGCCATGATGTTGTGGTGTTAGATAATCTCTCTAATAGTTCTTCAGAATCACTTGTTCGGGTCACTAAAATAACGGGCAAGAGTTTTTCTCTGATTGTTGATGATATTTCAAATCGTAAAATATTGGATAAAATTTTTATAGATCATAGTATTGACGCGGTGATGCATTTTGCGGGAAAGAAAGCGGTGGGTGAATCTTGCGAGCAGCCACTTTCTTATTATCAAAATAATGTTGCTGGTACCTTGGTGCTTTGCGAGGCGATGCAAGCCAATGGCGTGAACACCCTTATATTTAGCTCTTCTGCTACCGTTTATGGGGACCCCCTTACTACACCCGTCAGTGAGGGTTTTCCTCTCAGTGCGACTAATCCTTATGGCCAATCAAAGTTGATTGTGGAGACAATTCTGCGTGATCTGGTGTGTGCTGATAGGCTAACGGGTAAACAATTTTGGGATATTGGAATTTTACGTTATTTTAATCCCGTTGGAGCTCACAATAGCGGTCTGATTGGTGAAGACCCCCAGGGTATTCCCAATAACCTTGTTCCGTATATTGCACAGGTTGCAGTAGGAAAATTAAAGAAACTCTCCGTTTTTGGTGGGGACTACCCGACGCGTGATGGCTCAGGTGTAAGGGATTATATCCATGTAATGGATCTCGCGGAGGGTCATGTTAAGGCATTGGAATGGCTTCTGGCGACAGATGATCGAGACTGTTTTACTTGGAACTTGGGAACCGGTCATGGCTACTCTGTATTGGAAATGATTTCAGCTTTCGAAAATGCGTCTGAAAAACCTGTACCCTATGAAATTGTTGCCCGTCGGCCAGGTGATATTGCCGAGTGTTGGGCGGATCCTTCTCAGGCCGAAAGGGACTTGAAGTGGAAGGCTTCTCGCGGGCTTGAGACGATGATGGAAGATACATGGCGTTGGCAAAACCAGAATCCAAACGGATTTCATGATTAAGGGGCTTATATTGAGCTATATTGAAGACCTGTCCTGTACCCGCCGAGTTTACTTCTACCTATACATTCTTACCTTGTCGAACCTACTATTTTAGGAAAGGGGTAGCTGTATATGAAAAGTGGTTCCCACATCTATATCTGAGGTTATTGCCAGTTGACCCCGGTGTTGTTCGGTAATAATAAAGTGTGAAAATGATAGCCGCTTTCCAGCCGCATAATCATTATTTGATGCCTTATTAGTAAAAAATGGCTCAAATATAAATTGTTGCTCCTCTTTGCTGATACCTAAGCCGTTATGCTGAATCTTGATCCATAGGGCTTCGTAGCATTCAATAACCTGTATTTTTATCGTCGGGGTGTGCTGGTCTTTACTTATTTCCCCAAGTGCGTGGCAGGCATGACGAAACAAGCTAAGAAAAACCTGTTGGAGTTCGGAAATAAAACAAGGAATTTCCGGAAGGTCTTTATCGTAATCGCGCTCTATCGTAATGTCCCTAAACCTTAACCCGGAAGGGACGGAGAGTACATCATTGGCCAATGTTAGGGCATGATCGATAATGCTAGGTATACTTCCTTGCTGTTTTTTTCCTCCTCGGCTGTGAGAAAAGTCTAGGAGGTTGTTGATAATAGCGAGAACCTCTTGGCCGCGTTTATTCGCGTTAGACAGCAGTGTCTTCAGTTCCGGGGTGTCTTGTTCATGAGGGGCACTTTCTAGTGTTTCGATACCATTTCTTAGATCTTTCAAAATTCCTTGTAAGGGGGCATTGATATCATGCGCCATGGTCGAGGCGAGTTCACCCATAGAAGACATTTTGTCTCTTTGGATAAGCATATTGGCTGCAAGAATATGTTCAGTGACATCATCAATTAAGATAACAACGCCGGTTCTTCTTTGCTCTTGAAGGGGATAGATAGTGATATCAAAGTGGTACTGTCCCCTCTGGCTATGTTTAATCGTTGTTGGTTTGTTTTGTATTTGTGCCTGATGAATTTGATCTGGTGTGATAGTGATGGCGGGATAAGTTTCCCAGAGATCCTTACCTAATGCTTGGTGGGATGTTATGCCGGTAATAATTTCAGCTTTGTGATTCCACTGGGTTATTTGTCCATGTTGGTTTAACCCTATCAGCATAAGAGGCATAGAGCTGAGAATATCAGTGATGTAGGCCTCTGAAGAGCGAAGACGATCAGTTGTTTCCTTGTGCTGGGTTATCTCACCTTCTAGAAGCTGATTTGTCTGTTGTAAGAGTTGGTTGGACTGATCCAGCGTAGCTGTGCGCTCTAATACACGTTGTTCTAACTCATTGCGAATAGCCTTCAATGCTCGATTGGATTGGCGTGTCTGTCTGCGACTAAAAAACAGTGTAACTGCTGTAATTGACAGGAGAATAATGAAAATTCCGCTGGACCAATTCGCCAGGTGTTGCCAATTGGTATGGCCATCACTATCTTTGAAGGGGCTTGTTATTCCTGCATAGAGGGGTTGGCTAGAAGCCCAGATGATTGCAGAAAACAGATATTTTTTCATGTCAGAGTGGAGCCTTGATAAGGGGCGATCGTATTCTCTCCCTTAGTTATTTGAAAATTGACGAATGATGTTCGAGATTGAAATATTATAGCGTTAAATCCGAGTTTCTTAACGTTATTTACAATTTGAATTCTATAGAACCGGTTTACTGTTCTACCACTATGGGTGATTTAGTCGGCGAGCACAAATTGCCTGAGTGATTCTGTCGGGATTCGCCTCTTTACCCTCAATAAAATCTACCACGTCAAGATGTTGTCCTAGCGTGTCGAATAATTCATTTTTATGAAGTAAAAACTTTGGATTGCTCGGCCTTCCAAACTGCTCATTGCCAAAGGCAAATGTTTTATAAATTATTATGCCGTTAGATTTTAATGAGGTGGGTAAATATGGCAATAGAGGTCGGTGTAAATAGTTAATGACAACGATTCCAGAAAACTGATTATTGTGGAAAGGCCAAGGGTTGTCGTTCTCCAAGTCATATTGCATGAGCTGGGCCTTGGGGTGATTTTCCAAGTCGGTTACCCCTGAAATATCTCGATCTAAAAAGGTAACTTGGTATCCTCTGGAAAGAAGATACCGGCCATGACGCCCGTTGCCGCAGGCTAGGTCAAGTACCGGGCCTAGGGGAATACGCGGTGAAAACCTTATCACCCAAGGTTCGGGTCGTGTCATGGCCAACATAGAAACCTTTATTACAACAGAAACACCATGCCGAGAGAGTACACCAAGCCTGACCAGAGCAGTGCTACGGTACAGTAGCCCATAATATCTTTAATTCCGAGTCTGGCGATGCCAAGTAAGGGTAAGGCCCAGAATGGTTGAACCATATTCGTCCAGGCATCCCCAAAGGCCACGGCCATGGCCGCTTGATTTAAGGGGATCCCCAGAGCTTGTGCTGCGGGTATGACGATAGGCGCTTGTATCGCCCACTGACCGCCACCGGAGGGAATAAAAAAATTAACGATGCCAGCACTGAGGAACGTGAATAAGGTAAAGGTTTCGGCAGTGGATATGCTGATAAACCATTCAGACATGGATACGGCAAGTCCAGAGTGTACCATCATACCCATAATTCCTGCGTAGAGAGGGAATTGTAGGACAACACTAGAAACACCTTTTACTGCTTCGTTGATTGCTGTGAGATAGCTGGCAGGTGATCGGTGGAGTAATAGACCCATGACGAGAAAGATAAAGTTGACGGTGTTTAAACCCACTTTGCCGCCAGTAATGAAATAATCTACCAAGTAATAGCCACCGAGTAGGCCCAGTAGCAGCGTCGGTAGACGGTGGTTTTCGATTCGGTCTGCTGGGGTATTTGTTCGGACAGGTATTTCTTCCAAAGTGCCAGATTGTTCTGGATGGATTTCAATTGTTTCGTGAGGTTCTGGCATCATCAGACGATTGATGATGGGTAGGGTTATAAGTAAAACTAAGCAGATAGTCATCACCTCCCCGCTGAAGATGGTGTCAGAAAGGGGAATTGTCGTTCCATTCATCAATGTACTCAGAACATCACCGTCGGAGAGTGCGATTTTCAATGGTATTGTGCCTGATAGCCCTGCGTGCCAGATCAACATACCAGAGTAAGCGGAGGCAACCAGAAGAGGGTAGTGAACACCTTTTACTTGCCTTGCAATTTCCCGTGCCATCAATGCGCTGGCGATTAGGCCAAACCCCCAGCTAATCCAACAGCAAATCAAGGCGATTGCTGTCATCAGGATAATCGCTTGGCCGGGGGTTTTAGCCAGAGATGCCAGTTTTCGAAGTCCTCGTTTTATGGTGGGGGTTTGGGCAAGGACACTACCCGTGACCAGAGTGATGATGACTTGCATGGAGAAAACCAAGAGATTCCATACCCCATCACCCCAAAATTGAGCCATTTTTGCTGGAGAGTGATCCTGACTAAGTACTCCCGCGATCATTACAACAAAGGTTAAAATGATCGCGATAATAAATGCATCGGGCAGCCACCGTTGCATGATTCTGGTAAAAAAATTAGAGAGAGATCGGATCATTTTTGTCCCCTATTTTATTTAGTTATCAGGGTTTTTGTGGTCTACATTTTTGGCTGTTTATGTCTGTGTTGTTAAGCCAGTAGAGGCATATGAATTTAGCATTTTTTACGTTGATTTGCAGAGGGTAATGAACGCTTTTTGTTTAAGTGGGCGAGATTTAAGAGGAGGTGTGAGGGGTTGTTTTGTGTGCCATCAATTTTGGTTGCCGTGATTGATGTTGGATATATTCCTTTGTTTCAAGATTCATTAGTCGCATAGGACCACCCCATATATAGCCGGTATCCAAAGGAAATAAGTTTTTACCACAAGCTTTACCTTCCAAGGCGGCCCAATGGCCAAAAATTATTTGGGTATCTTTGGTGAGGCGATTGTCGTACTGAAACCAAGGCTTATATCCATTAGGAGAATCTTCTGGCGAGGTTTTTTTGGAAAACTCCATGTGACCTTGCTCCGAACAAAAGCGCATGCGAGTAAAATAATTGGTGATGGCCCTCCAACGGATAGGGGGCGTAAGGTTCTCTTGCCAAAGGTCTGGTTCATTGCCGTACATCGCATTAAAAAATTGCTGTGATGTCGAATGGGAGCAGAGAGCAACATTTATTTCATTGGCATAGGTGCGAGCTTGCTCGAGTGACCATTGCGGTGGGATGCCAGCATGCACCATGACATAGCCATGGTCTTCAATCATTAGCGGTTGTCGTTGAAGCCAGTGTAGTAGCTCACTCTTGTCTGGTGCTTGAAGAATTTCATCTAGGGTGTCACTGCGGCTTGGTGGGCGGATGTCCTTAGATACCGCGAGTAAGTGAAGATCGTGATTGCCCAAGACCATACGGAAGCTATTACCCAAGTTGTAGCAAAAACGCAGAGTTTCCAGGGAATCCGGTCCACGGTTAACGAGATCGCCTACTGACCATAGACTGTCCGTGGCGGGGTCGAACTTTACTTTATCAAGAAGGTGCTTTAGTGGTTCAAGGCAGCCTTGGATGTCACCGATTGCATAGGTGGTCAATGAATAGCGCCAGGTACAGATAACAAAAAGGTGGGTATTGTTACATCGAACTCTTCTCCTGAATTACTGACCATCTGGTAACTGCCTTCCATGGTGCCTACTTGAGTTTCTAGGGTGACACCGCTGCTGTAGTGGTGGGCTTTGCCTGGAGCAATGAAGGGTTGCTCTCCTACAACACCGTCACCTTGTACTTCTTTAACGTGGGCATTGCCATCGGTAATGATCCATCGGCGGCTAATAAGTTGGGCAGGGTGGTTGCCATTATTCGCAATGCTGACATGGTAAGTAAAAGAGTACTGGTTCTTCTTTGGGTTTGACTGTTCTGGTAGGTAATTTGGGGTCACAGTCACAATAATATCGCTCACAGAAAGGCCTCCATCTGATTGCTGATCTGGACAAATTCTGCAACGCTCAGGTTTTCTGGGCGAAGCGTCAGGTCAATATCTAATTGGTTCATTTGGTCTGTAGAGAGAAAAAGTTTCAGTGAGTTGCGAATGGTCTTACGACGTTGCTGAAAACAGGTTCTCACCAGTTTAGATAGGGTTGGGATACTTTTGGCCACATGAGGTGGCTTGTTGTAGGGTCGCAGCTGAACAATAGCCGACTCCACTTTTGGGGCAGGCCTGAAAGCGGTGGGTGGAACTAAAAATAAAGGATGCACCTTACAATAATATTGCACCATAACACTTAATCGTCCATAGTTTTTTTCGCCGGGAGAGGCACAAAGGCGGTCCACCACTTCTTTTTGCAGCATAAAGTACATATCACAAATTTGTTCATTAAAGCTAAGTAAATGAAATAGTAGGGGGGTGGAAATATTGTAGGGTAAATTGCCAATAATTCGCAGTGGTTGTTCGTTGGTATAAAATTGGTTGAAGTCTGTTTTTAGTGCATCGCCTTGATGGATATGGAGGTTCGGGTATTGTTGGAATTTTTTCTCAAGAATTGGAATTAGGTCTCTATCCAGTTCAACCACATTTAATCGCGGACATCTTTCAAGTAGCGGCCCAGTAATGGCTCCTTGACCGGGTCCAATTTCTATCAAATTGTGTTCCGGTGCTGGCGCGATAGCAGAAACTATTTTTTCGATAATATTTTGATCAACCAAAAAATTTTGACCAAATCGTTTGCGAGGTTGATGTCCGCCCAGTTTTTTCGAAGATTTCAATTGCTGCTCCTGACCATTTTTTTGGCATATTCAATGGCGGTGACGAGGCTGCCGATATCTGCTGTGCCCGTACCTGCAAGATCCAACGCAGTGCCATGGTCAACAGAGGTGCGGATAATAGGTAGTCCTAACGTGATATTAACGGCCGCACCAAAGCCTTTGTACTTCAATACGGGTAACCCCTGGTCATGGTACATAGCCAATACGGCATCGCAGTTTTCCAAATATTTGGGTGTAAATAGGGTGTCGGCGGGAAGTGGCCCTTGTAGGGAAAATCCTTGAGCACGCAGTTCGTTGAGGCAGGGTTCTATTATTTCAATTTCTTCCCTTCCCATGTGACCACCTTCACCGGCATGGGGATTGAGTCCGCAAACTAGAATTTTAGGTTGTTTGATTCCAAATTTCTGTTGTAAGTCGTTATGTAAAATATGGATAACCTGTTTAAGTAGTTCGTTGGTTATCGCTGATGGAACCTCCGATAGAGGAAGGTGGGTGGTGGCAAGAGCGACTCTCAGTCCTTCAGTTGCCAGCATCATAACGACTTTGGGGGTGTGAGTATTTTCTGCCAGAAATTCAGTGTGGCCGCTAAAGCTGATACCTGCATCATTGATGACACCCTTGTGAACGGGCCCTGTCACCATTGCTTGGCAATGATTGTTTTGGCAGTCAGTTAGTGCTTGGGAAAGTGTGTCCAGAACATAAGTGGCATTCTCCGAATTTAGTGTCCCAGCTTTGGCCGGTGTTCTAAGGGAGATAGGCTGTATCGCCAGTTCACCAGGTTTGAGCGGCCTGGGTTGGTTTGGGGTGACTGAGCGAAGTGTGAGAGGGAGGCCTATTTGTTTGGCTCGAGCCAAAAGCAACTTGGGGTCCGCATAGGCAACCAGCTCTATATCCTGGGGCTGCTGGATGAGTTGTACGAGTAGATCCGGGCCAATACCAGAGGGCTCGCCAGGGGTAATGGCCAGTCTCATCACGATTTAATTTCTACAAAGGCCTCGTCGCGGATTTCTTGGAGCCAAATTTGTAATTCTTCCTGAAACTTGCGTTGTTTGAGGATATTCCTGGCTTGAGAGCGCTTTATATTTTCACTGAAATCCTGTTCGCGACGTTCGGTTACCTGCAAGATGTGCCAGCCAAACTGGCTATGAAAAGGCTTGCTGACCTGGCCTATATCAATGGTATTCATGGTCTCTTCAAACAGCGGGACAAATTGACCAGGGACAGACCAGCCCAAGTTTCCGCCTGACATAGCTGAACCAATATCTTCAGAATATTCTTTGGCCATAACCGCAAAGTCTTTGCCTTGTTGTATTTCTTCACGAAGTTTATTGATGGCGTCTAAGGTTTCTTCATCACTGCGAATTTCACTGGGTGCCAATAATATATGTCGAACATTATGTTGTTGTATCAGCGCTCCCCCACCACCTCTGCGGTCATAGAGTTTGATGAGGTGGTAGCCGGCATCACTGCGTATGGGCTCGCTGACCTGCCCCGGTGATAGGTTTTTAATGGCGGAAATAAACAAATCGGGTAGTTGGTTAGCTTTTCGCCAGCCTAGATCTCCCCCTTGAAGTGCTTTTTGGCCTGAAGAATGGGCGATGGCGAGGCTTTTAAAGTCTGTTCCATTTTGAGCTTGAAGGTAAATGTCACTGGCTTTTTCCTGAACCTTAGCGACTTCATCGCGAGGCGCACCAGCAGATAAAGCCAGTAGTATGTGTCCTAGCTCGACGTCGGGGGATGACCAGGAGCGTCCTTCTTCAGAATTAAGGAAATTGTCTATGGCTTGTTCGGAAATGGATATGCGCCGGTTAATAGAGCCTTCTTGTACTCGGCCAATAATTAACTGGTTGCGAATTTGTTGTCGAAGAGTGGATAGTTTGGTGCCACTGTTATGTGCTTGCTCTACCAGTTCCGTCATTGTCATATCTTGACGTTTAGCCATGTTCTCGATGGCCTGGTTGACCTCGGCATCACTGAAGCGAATACCGGCTTGCCTTCCCTTGAGTAGCTGTATGCGTTCGAGAATTAATCGTTCCAGTACCTGAGGAACAAAAACATCTCTGGGTGGTATTTCTGTACCATTTTCTTGTAACCGTTGAAAAATTTCAGCGGCTCTACTCTCTAGCTCACTGGCCATGACGACTTCATCATTAATCACAGCCACAATTTTATCTAATAAGATTTCTTCTGCCGTCATGGGTAGAGAAAATGCAACAAGCAGTGTAGCTACACTCAGGTGCTGAAAAATTTTTCTGCTTACATTCATCATTTTTGTCTTCAAGAATTAATTAGCGGGAGGCTCGTAGCCGTAGATGCCATCTTGGAGGATGGAATTTACTTTAGAGCCATAGCCGGCGAGACCTTTGAATTGGAACTGCAGGAATATACCTTTATCCTCGGTCAAATCGTCCTCTGGTAATATAATATTGTCATCGCGGTCGATCCACTTGCGAGCCAGTAGGCTTAAGCGCCAACAGCAACTCTCATATTGGAGCCCAGCAAAGGTTTCAAGATTCCGGTTGTTGGTCAAATCATAATTGTAGCGACCAATGAGATTCCAGTTTTTAGATACGGGCAAGATGGTTGAGAAGTCTGCCTGCTCTATATCGGCCTCATAATAGACAGAGTCGACCAGTCGTGGAATTTTATTGATAAAGCGATAACCAAGATTGAAAATGTGATTGTTTTGGCCCTTATAACGGAGGCTTGCACTGCCTCGATCCATTTCACTGTTATCTTCATCGTAGAGCATGTCAGCTTGAAGCCTCCAGTTAGCTCCCATTCTTAGAGCAAACTCTGCGGCATAGGCTGACTCATCTCTTAGCAACCCATCCGCAATTTCTTGTTGGTCAAGGTCTGTGAGATTGCTGGGATTGCTCAGGCTTTTTAATAAAGACTTAGTTAGCATGGTGTCGAGAGAAATGTAGCGATCATCCAAATAAAATATTTGACCAATACTGGCTCGTAATCGCTCAACGCCGGTGCTTTGCTCAATGAGCCGAGTGGTAAACCCTACAGAGATTTGTTCTGTATCGCCGATGCGGTCTCCACCGACAAAGCGGTCATCTCTGAATAACTGACTGTAACTGAAGGTCGTTTGTGATGTGTCAAAATCTGGAAGGTCGCTTTGATCTTCATATTTTGAATAGGCCATATACAAGCGAGGCTCAAATGTTTGGGTGTAGCCTCCAATCAATGTGGTGTCACGTTCAAAATAAATACCGGTGTCAATAACGCCTACCGGTACGGTGACAGAAGGGCTGTCGTCATTTTGACCCAGTAGCGGGTCGTCAAGATCATAGGTGATATGTTTAATTTTGGCAGAGGGGCGGAAATACCCCCAAGCCCACTGCTGATCCCAAGTCGCGGCATAATTCAGCCTGAGCCGGTCACCGGTCACAAAAGTATTCCTGTCATCAATGTCAAAAGTGTTGCCTGCTATCACCTTGTTATCATCATTGTGGTCAAAGCTGCTGAACTGATTGTTTAGTTCAAAATCAAAATCACCAACTCTGTAATAACCATTGGCTTCGACTCTAGGTAATAACTTGTACTGATCATTTGTGTTTTCAATAATGGTTTGATATTCGCGTCCTATCACATTGAAAAGCCAATGATCTGTGTTATAACTGATATAGCCTAATTGTGTGAGGTGTGTCTGGCTGCTGACCTCCAGGGTTGTATTGCCCAAGTCTCGGAAGTAATCGTCATCACTGACTCGGGTGTAGTCAATGCGCGTGGCCCAGCGCTGGCCTAAACCTCCGGTATGGTCAACACTGGCTACCCAGCGATCTTCTCCTTCGTGATCTTTGTCGCCGGTAATGACGTCGGGTGTTTCATCGCTGTCGTCACCGCCATCGTCGCTGGAGAGAAATGCACCACCAAGAATAGTATTGGATAAAAGCGAAAGGTGGCGAAATTCCACCTCTGCCATTGCACCTCTTTCTTGTACATAGCGAGGTGTAATCGTGGCGTCGTAATTGGGGGCAAGATTCAAGTAGATAGGCTGCGCGTAGTCAACGCCGTTATCCTGGCTAAGGTCAAAGCTTGGGAATAACAAGCCGCTGGCTCTACTGTCATCTATGGGGAATCGTATCCATGGCAAGTACATCACTGGAATGTCTTTAACTTCCAGTCGCACATGTTTGGCGTGGGCGATCCCTGTGCCGGGGTTAATATCGACTTCAGAGCTAACCAGTTGCCACGCATTACTTCCGGGTTCGCAGGTGGTATAGGTAGCATTGTCTATATAGAAAATGTCGCCACTTGGTCGTGTTAGCTTGTCAGCGGTACCTCGAACACCTGACTCATGAAATAAATAGGTGGCATCGTTAAGCTGGACATCTCGCGAGTCCATGTTGACATGTGCGGTGGAGCCCGTAAGTAGAAGTCCGGGTTCTCGAAGTTCAACATTGCCTTCCATGTCCACCGTGCGTTCACTTTGGTTGACGGTAGCGTTGTCACTGCGGGCCTGGCGGTAACCTTGTGTCAGATGTACGTTACCTTTCAGGTGGGCAATATTTTCCTGCAATACTTCCGTTGATGTGGATATTACCCTTAGAGATGCGTCTTCAGGTTCAAGATCCGACTCTGGGTAATCCCGTTTTGGCTCGATATAAGCACCACAGCAGCCAGAGCCCATTTTGTCGACATCTTCTGGCGCTAATGCTTCTTCTTCCACCCAGTCTAGATTTTTGACCAATTTGACCTGCGGCTCAGAATCAGAGGAAGGTGGTTCCGTGAAGAGCGCCTCGACCTTCTCTGGTCTTGGGTAGGCTTTACCCTGCGTGGCTTGCTCATTACAAACCCAGCCGCCATTTTCACCTGCACGACATTCCCACTGGGAGTGTGTATCCGTTGTTTTAGCTAAAACTGATGTAGACATTAACAGACCAAAGACGATTAACGTTGTCTTGGAAGGCAAGAAGCGTAGAGCTTGATAGAGTCTAGTGCAGGTATGACTCGTGGTTTTTATCATTCTTATGATCCGTGTTCTCTATGGCCAAGCTATCGTCAATATTAAGACGCTACATTTTACCCATTCTGAGGCATCATGCGAGGGTTTGGGGTAGAATCACGGGCCTTTTTTCCAATTGTTCACAAAATATGAGTGATTTCGTTTGCCTGCAAGAATGGACTGAGAAGTTTTTGCCGACCTCCGTTGTTTCTCAAGAGCGGCTGTTGCTCGAGCCGCTTAATGGGGATGCTGGTTTTCGGCAATATTTCAGGCTGAATACGGTGCCGTCATTGATTGCCGTTTCGGCACCTCCCGGCCAGGAGAATACTCCTGCGTTTGTCGATGTGTCGTTGTGCTTGCAGCAGAATGGTCTTCGTACACCGCTTATTTATGCGGTAGATTATCAGCGGGGATTTTTGTTGCTGGAAGATTTTGGTGACCAATTGTTATTGCCCTTGCTGACGCCGGACACAGCGGATCAATTTTATGACGCAGTTGAAACCGAACTGCTAAAAATTCAGCAAGTTCCAGTCAACTTAGATATATTCCCAAATTATGGCCGTCAGAAGCTGATGGAGGAAATGGAGCTTTTTCCCGAGTGGTTTGTTGAGCAATTGCTGGGAATTGAGCTACAGTCAGTTGATCGCCAATTGTTGAATGATACTTTTTCGGTGCTTGTGGAAAATGCATTGGCTCAGCCCCAAGTTGTGGTACATCGTGATTTTCATTCCAGAAACCTGATGAGCTTACCTGACGATTCCATTGGCGTGATCGATTTTCAGGATGCCGTCACCGGACCATTTACCTATGACATGGTTTCGCTGTTGCGGGACTGCTATATTCGTTGGCCCGCTGATTATGTTTCTAGGCGGGCATTAAGTTATTACCAGCGAGCTGTGGTGGCGGGCATTGTGCCGCCGGTGTCGGAGGCGCAAGTTCTTCGATGGTTTGATTTAATGGGTTTGCAACGACACATAAAAGTGTTGGGCATTTTTGCCAGGCTTTCTTTGCGGGATGGCAAGCAAGGTTATCTCAATGATTTACCTCTAGTGATTCATTATACCTTGGAGCAGTTAAAGCCTTCTCCGGAACTACAGGAATTTAAATCTTGGTTTGAGCAGCGACTGCTGCCACAGTTATCCCAGCACTCTTGGTATCAGCCCTAGGGGACAGTTGTATAAGTCGTGAAACACCATCATCAAAAGGATCGAATATGAAGGCGATGATTCTTGCCGCAGGTTTTGGAGAAAGGCTGCGCCCTCTCACGGAAACGACACCGAAGCCACTGCTTAAAGTGGGCAGTAAGCCCCTAATTCAATATCACGTCGAGCGGCTGGTGTCGGCGGGGATCCGTGAGCTAGTGATCAATACCTCGTGGTTGGGTGATCAGATAGAATCGTTTCTTGGTGATGGCTCTCGTTTTGGTGCCAGTATTTCCTGGTCAAGGGAAAGTGAACCCTTGGAAACCGGGGGCGGTATTCGCCGGGCGTTACCGCAGTTAGGTAGCGAGCCATTTCTGTTAATTAATGCCGATATCTGGACTGATTTTCCTCTGGAAACACTGGTAGATAAATCGTGGTCAGAAGAGATTGAAGCTCACTTGGTATTGGTGCCAAATCCGACTCACCATAGTGAAGGGGATTTCACCTTGGATGCCCATCAAGTCATAGGCTATCCGGAGCTAGGCGATAGCTCATATACTTTTGGTGGTTTGAGCGTTATGCGGCCTGAGATCTTTGCGATGTATTCTTCTGCCAGCCAAAAATTCCCTCTACGGGATGTTTTGGCAGGGGGGATCAGAATGGGTTATGTTCAAGGTGAAGTCTTTCGTGGTGTTTGGTGGGATGTAGGGACTCTTGAACGGCTGGAAGCATTGAATTCTTTAGTGACAGATCAGCCTGGTAAAAAAGCTGCGAGTTAGGTTGGGGTGGATTGATGAAGTTGTGCCTTCGTTTTAGTCTCTCTGCTTTTGTTGTTACCTCTTAGTAATGTAAATTTAGGAGTGTAAGTTGTCGAGAATCATAGCTTGGCGTATTTTTTTTATGTTGTCTCTTATGATCGTGATGACACTGGCGTTAATGCCAATGGGTGGCTCGGGCGGGTTTTCTGGTCAAGATAAGTTGGGTCATCTGGTTATCTTTACATCATTGTTTTTGATCGGTGTTCGGGCTTTTCCTTTTCAGTCTTACCCTTGGCTATCTTTATCTGTGGGCTTGTTTTTATATGGTGTATTGATGGAGTATCTGCAGGGGAAAACGGGTTATCGAAGTATGGAGGCTTTGGACTTGGTGGCTGATGTATTAGGTTTAATATTGGGTAATTTCTTGTTGGTATTTTATTCCAAGAAAACAACGAATTAGTTTTCGTTTGAATGTTTTTTGAGTTAGTACGTTGTTTCCTGCAAGGTTTGCCGGAGATTGTTGGGGTGAAGCGTTTGTGTGCCGCAGAGCGTCAGCACCAGAGTGGTGAGGTCATCCCAAGGTGAGGCTGTTCTCATTCCTTTGATAGCCCGATCAATTCCCCCTGCCAGTTTTAGCATTTGTCGTAACTGCCCTCGCGGGAGTCGTCGAATAGCGTTTTTTATTAAAGGTTTTCTTTTCTCCCACACCCCTAGATTTTTTAGTGCCCAGTCGAGATGATCACCTGCGGCAAGCGCGTCGCTTGCTTTAATCAAAATCCGTAACTCCCTGGTAATAGCCCAGAGAATAACGGTAGCTTCAGTGCCTTCATCACGTAAACCACGAAGGATGCGGCAAGCGCTTTGAGCTTCACCCTCCATCACTTTATCCACCAATGAAAAGACATTGAAACGCGCACTTTCAGCAACAATGGTAGACATGGTGTCTACGTCCACTTCTCCTTCAGGAGCCAGTAGTTTGAGTTTTTCGATTTCTTGAACGGCGGCGAGCAGGTTTCCTTCAACCCGTTCGGCAAGTATGGAGACAGCTTGGCGGCTGGCTTTGATGCCAGCCCGTTGTAATCGTTGGCTAATCCATTGTGGCAGTTGGTTGGTGGAGACTGGCCACAACTGTATAAAAACGCCTTGGCTTTCTATGGCTTTGACCCACTTGCTTCGGGTAGCAGAGCTTTCTAGCTTGGGCGTAGTAATAAGAGTTAGTGTGTCACTGTTGGGGTTGGCAACGTATTCCTGTAGTATTTTTGATCCCTTGTCCCCGGGTTTTCCTGATGGAATACGAATTTCGAGGATTTTTTTATCGGAGAAAAGTGACAGGCTGTTGGCTTCGATTAACACCACATTCCAGTCAAACCCGGTTTCTACATGTAGCAGTTCACGTTCGCTATAGCCTTGGATTTTTGCTTCTGCTCGAATAGCATCGACGGCTTCTTGTGCCAGCAGGGGTTCATCTCCACTGATAAGGTAAACAGGGGCCAATGGCCCCTGAGAAAGATGCGTCGTGAGTTGCTCAGCTTTCAGGCGCATCTTCTGTTTGCGTTGATGAGTGGGTGCGGTTGCTGACGGCACTGAGGCGGCGAATGATTTGGCGAACCAAGTCATCGGTCATTTCTCGTTTCAGCAGCTCGGCCTCCTCATTTTTTGATTGCACATCGTCTTCATCAAAGTCGAAGAATCTTTCAGTGCTGAGGGTTGTTTTTGGTAATAGTTGGGTCCCATCGGCAGCAATGATTAGAACATCCACAAACTCAGTGAGTTGATACTCAGATACTCTGGCACCTGAACTAACCGTGGCGGTGCGGCGAGTGCTTCTTTGGTTCATTGTTATGATGCTGAATTGTGCCTTGGCAGAACTATCAGCAATTGTGACATCATTGGCTTCTAATGATCGGACAAGGGAACGATAAAAATCACTTTGCTTGTTTTGTCCGCTGATATAGACGCTGGAGATATTGTTTTCTATCTGGCCGCCGCCCCGAAGATGCCAACCACAACCCGTGACCACTACAGACATAAGCAGGCCTGTAATAGCAATGTGGATCAGTTTTTTCATTATTTTTCCTTTCTCTTTGCCGGACAGTTTTCTGGTGTGGCGCCCGTACTTTACCTGTTTTTGACTGAAGTGCTTAGTCTTTAGTTGGCAACAATATTAACCAGTTTCTTGGGAACCACAATGACTTTACGGATGGTGAGTCCTTCCGTAAAGCGTTGAACGTTTTCATGTTCTCTTGCCATTTGTTCAACCGCGTCCTTGGCCGCTTCAACGGGCACATCAATTTGAGCACGGAGTTTACCATTTACCTGGATCGCCATTTGAATGGTGCTTTTTACTAAAGCAGATTCATCGACCTGAGGCCAGGGGGTGTTGATTAAATTCTCCCCATGACCCAGTTCATACCAAAGTTGATGGCAGATATGGGGTGCGATAGGAGATAGTACCAAGATAGCTGTTTCGAGAGCTTCCCTTTCTACCGCTAGACCATTTGGCGTGTCCCTGTCAGTATATTTTCCCACCTCGTTGAGCAGTTCCATTATTGCAGCGATGGCCGTATTAAAGGTCTGCCTGCGACCGAAATCATCACTGACCTTGGCAATGGTTTCATGGGTTTTGCGACGAAGATCTTTTTGTGCTGGCTTTAGTTCATCTGAGCCCAGTGGTGTAGTGCTTCCTGCCTGGACGTGTGTATGTACTACTTTCCAAAGTTTGCGCAAAAAACGATGAGCGCCGTCTACTGCACTGTCATTCCATTCCAGAGATTGCTCGGGGGGTGCCGCAAACATGGTAAATAAGCGTACGGTGTCTGCACCGTATTGTTCTATGAGCGTCTGGGGGTCGACGGTGTTGCCCTTGGACTTGGACATTTTGGTGCCGTCTTTTAATACCATGCCTTGGCAAAGTAATTTGGTGAATGGCTCGTCAGAATCCATCAGGCCTTCATCTCGCATTAACTTGTGGAAAAAACGGGCATAGAGAAGATGTAAGATTGCGTGTTCGATGCCACCCACATATTGGTCCACCGGTAGCCAATAATTGGCTGCGTCACTGTCGATCATGCCTTCACTGTAGTTGGCGCAGGTGTATCGGGCGTAATACCAGCTCGACTCCATAAAGGTATCGAAGGTATCGGTTTCGTGTTCAACAGCATCACCATTGAGTTCTGTTTTACGCCATTCAGGATCGGCTTTGATCGGTGATTGAACGCCGTCCATTTCCACATCTTCGGGCAGTAATACTGGCAGCCGGCCAGCGGGTACGGGAATTTCTCCACCATTGCGGTTAAACATGGGGATGGGTGAACCCCAGTAACGCTGTCGGGAGACCCCCCAGTCGCGGAGGCGGTAGTTGGTTTTGATTTCGCCACAACCGAGTTCGGTTAATTTGTTGGCGATAGCATCAAAACCCCCCTCAGGACTCAGGCCATTAAACTCCTCAGAGTTCACCATAGTGACTTCGTTGGCTGCTTTTGATGCATACCAGTCTTGCCATAAAGTACTACAAAATTTGGAGTCTTCGTTTGGCTTGATTTGCCCAAAGACCTGCTTGATAGCCAGGTCGTGTTTATTGGCAAACTCAAAGTCACGCTCATCGTGAGCGGGGACAGCCATAATAGCGCCGGTGCCATATTCCATTAATACGTAATTAGCGATCCAGACAGGAGTCTTTTCTCCGGTAATAGGGTGAATGGCTTCAAGTCCGGTGGCGATGCCCCGCTTCTCCATGGTGGCCATATCGGCTTCAGCGACTGACTGAGTTTTACATGACTGAATAAATGCCGCTATTTCTGGATTGTTTTTTGCCAGTGCAAGCGCGATTGGGTGTTCTGCCGCAAGACTGGTATAGGTGACACCCATTAGGGTATCTGGGCGAGTGGTATAGACGGCAAAGCTGTCTATAGCTTCAATGGTTTGAGTCAGCTTGAAGCTAAACTCTACGCCACGACTTTTGCCAATCCAGTTGCGCTGCATGGTACGAACTTGTTCGGGCCAGCCATCGAGTTTATCGAGATCGTTAAGCAGTTCTTCGGCATAGTCAGTGATTTTAATAAACCACTGGGGTATTTCTTTTTTCTCTACGGCGGTGTCGCAGCGCCAGCAGCAGCCATCGATGACCTGCTCATTGGCTAAAACAGTTTGGTCATTGGGACACCAGTTGACGGCAGCAGTTTTTTTGTAGACCAAGCCTTTTTCAAATAACCGGGTAAAGAACCATTGTTCCCAACGATAATATTCAGGTTTGCAGGTGGCCAGCTCTCGTGTCCAATCATAGCCAAAGCCGAGCTGTTTTAGCTGGCTTTTCATGTACTCAATGTTTTCGTAAGTCCACTTTGCCGGAGCTGTTTTATGCTTGATGGCAGCGTTTTCTGCAGGCAAGCCAAAGGCATCCCAGCCCATAGGTTGTAAAACGTTTTTGCCCAACATCCGTTGGTAGCGAGAGATGACATCTGCAATGGTGTAGTTACGCACATGGCCCATATGCAGCTTGCCACTGGGATAGGGGAACATAGCCAGGCAGTAGTATTTTTCTTTGCTAGCGTCTTCTGTTACGACGAAAGATTGATTTTTCGCCCAGAGTTCTTGAGCAGCACTTTCAATTTCCGCGGGATGGTATTGGTCTTTCATTAGTCTTCTTGATCAGGTTGGGGCTTCAATTACTACACTGTGGTAACAAATGTGCCGGAAAAGCTGGCAATTATAGGCTAAAGGTCTCTATAGACCCAGACAGATTTGCGTACTAATTTGAATGAGTTGCAGTATTTGGTTGTAGGTTTAGTGTTTTTTAAACTGGGGTGTTTTTACTTCGATAGGTTTGAAGCAGACCTATTAGAGCTAATAAAAATGACAGAGTCAGGATCGGGTAGGAACCAAACTTTCCAAAAGGCGTTAGCCCATTTCTTGGCTCTAGTGTTCCCTCAAGGGTGTTGCGTTGGAATGATGGAATGATGGCGGCTATTTGACCATCAGCAGTAATGAGAGCGCTGATGCCATCATTGGTGGCTCGAATCAGTGGTTTCCTGTTCTCTATAGCTCGCATACGGGCGATCTGAAAATGTTGTTTTGGTCCTATGGATTTTCCAAACCAGGTGTCGTTGCTTAGGGTGAGGAGTAGGTTGGCACCATTGGCCGATTTTCTGACAAGCTCTGAATAGGCTATCTCGTAACAGATGGCAGTGGCAATAATCGCGCCTTTGGCGGTTATATGCTGCTGGCCCTCTGGCCCTGGATTAAAAGCCGACATAGGTAAGTCAAAAAATGCGATGGTTCCGCGCAACCATTTTTCGAAAGGGACATATTCACCAAAAGGCACCAAGTGTTGTTTGTGGTAAACCCCGGAGGCTTGGCCTAAGCCAATCACCGAGTTGTAGTATTTTGAATAGAAACTATTGGGGTTGTTTGTATCATCTTCCTCAAGGTTTTCGGCTGTGGGTATACCTGTAATCAACGCGGTGTTGGTCTCGTTCGCTTCTGCTGCGATAGGTTCTAGATAGCCCGTAACCTCATGCAGGAACCTTGGGATAGCGGATTCTGGCCAGATGACCAAGTCATTGTGTAGTAGTTTTTTCGTATCAGCACGGTGTTGAGCGAAAATGGTGGGCAATTGGTGCGGGTCCCATTTGAGTGATAAGGGTAGGGCCGGTTGCACCAGTCCGATGGAAAGAGGATGGCCTGTCGGTTGAGTCCATGCAATTGTTTGGAGGTAGGCGCCGTTTAGCCAAAACAAAGCAGCGATTATCAATCCGCTACTGAGTGGCAAGGCAATATTTTTCTTTACAGTATTCATAACCTTGAGGCGCACGCAGAGTTTGAATGCAAGTCCTAACCATGCGCCACAGAAAGCAGTTATCCAGCTAATACCTAGTACGCCTGTAACGGGAGCCCAGCCAGATAGCCATGTGTCAGTATGACCATAGCCTAAATAGAGCCAGGGAAAACCACTGAACGCCCATCCACGAAACCATTCACTAATCGTCCAGAGGCTGGGAAATATTAGCAGCATGGTGATCGCGAGGGAGTAGGACGTATAGTTGTGAGTGTCCGCTGTTATTGTGCTTCGAAGTTTACTGAAGACAACAAAAGGTATCGTGAGCAAGAATGACAGGAAAACAATAAAGGGCGTAATAAGGAGTAACGACAAAGCAATACCGGCTTGACCGTAATCGTGGATGCTCACAAAGATCCACGATGCTCCGACAGCATAAACTCCCAGCCCATAACTGAGGCTGTGCAGGAAAACGAACTTGGCCGAAGACTGGTGAGTCGTATGTCCACAGATTAGTGCTGCGAACCCGGCTATGGATAATACGCCGGCGGGCCAGATATTAAAGGGTGCCATGGAGAGCGGTAGTAGCAATCCAAACAGCACGGATAAAAGGCAGGTTTTAATGTCCATTTTGGATGCGAGAAAATTCACGGTTAGAAGATATCCTGATGAATCAAGTTGCCTTAAGCTGAGACCCGATCAACATGATAGGTAGGCAAAGAGTGGTTAGTTGGTGTCTCGATTGATGTCTAAGTCGTCACTTGTATCTCAAGCAGTTTTACCTGTCGGCTATCCCCTTCGGCAATTCGGAAAGTAAAACCGTTTACATCTACTGTTTCATCTACTTCTGGCATTCTTCCAAAAGCTTGAATGATGACGCCTCCAATGGTGTCGAATTCTTCATCGCAGACACCGGCATTAAAATATTCATTAAAGTTTTCGATAGGTGTTAGTGCATCAATAAGGTGGCTGCCATCAGGCTGGAGGCGAATCATTGTGCCATCTTGATCTTCTTCATCAGTTTCGTCTTCGATTTCACCTACGATCTCTTCGAGAATGTCTTCGATGGTGATAAGTCCAGCGATACCACCGTATTCATCCACAACAATTGCCATGTGGTAGCGTTGCTCTCGAAACTCTCTTAGTAGTACGTTAAGGCGTTTACTTTCGGGGACAATCGCTGCAGGTCGTACGACATTGTTAATGTCGAAACTATCTTGTCCATTTAGCAGTAGAGGCAGTAACTCCTTCGCCAGTAGAATCCCGATGATATCGTCGGCGGATTCTCCGACGACAGGGAAGCGAGAATGGCTTGATTCAATGACTAACTTCAGGATGTCTTCTAGGCTGGAGCTTTGTTGTATCACCGCCATCTGTGAACGGGGAATCATGATTTCCCGAACCTGTTTGTCGCAAACGTCCAGGGCACCTTCAATAATTTCTAGAGCATCATGATCAATGATATTGTTTTCATGTGCGGCACGTAATATCAGTGCAAAATCGTCTTTTGATTGTGGCTCCGAGGAGAAAACATTAGCCAGTTTGTTCAGCCATGATTTTTCCTGGGAGCTACTCGAATCGTCATCTGTCATTGGGGGTCAATCTCTCGGGGTAGTTGTTCATAGGGTGGTGGGAAGTTAAGGCCTGTAAGAATTTTGGTTTCCAATCGTTCCATGTTCTCAGCATCTTCGTCATTAATATGATCGTAGCCAATCAAGTGTAGGCTACCGTGTACCAGCATGTGCGCCCAATGTGCTTTTGGCGATTTATGTTGTTGCTGTGCTTCACGCTCAACGACCGGCGCACAGATGACCAAATCTCCAAGTAAAGGCAATTGCAGTGATTCTGGCAAATCTGCTGGGAAGGATAGTACATTAGTGGGGCCGTGTTTGCTGCGATATCGCTGATTGAGCTCAGCACTTTCATCTTCGTTGACCACACGAATACTGAGCTCTACAGTATCTTTATAGCCCGACAAGGCTGCGGTTACCCATTGATGAATAGCATTTTCATCGGGGATGTCTTTGCAGCAGGAGGCGTTGTCCATATCTATAGTGAGATTCATGGTGGTAATGATTGATTCTTCGTTGTCTGATTATTCTTGGTTATTTTTCTCGTGAGCATCATAGGCATCGACAATGAGGGCCACCAATGGATGTCGTACGACATCTTTGGAGCTAAAGAAAGAAAAACTTATACCTTCAACATCTTTCAGTACATCGCAAACATGTAGCAGCCCAGATTGATCACGTCTAGGCAAATCAATTTGAGTCGTATCGCCAGTGATTACAGCGGTAGAGCTATAGCCGACTCGAGTCAAAAACATTTTCATTTGTTCTTTGGTCGTATTCTGACTTTCGTCCAGAATAATATAAGAATTATTGAGAGTGCGGCCACGCATAAAGGCAAGGGGTGCCACTTCAATAACATTGCGGTCAATCAGTTTTGCCACTGTTTCTACACCCAGCATTTCATAAAGGGCGTCGTAGAGCGGGCGCAGATAGGGGTCTACTTTTTGGCTTAAATCCCCGGGTAAAAAACCGAGTTTTTCTCCGGCTTCTACGGCTGGACGAACCAGTAAAATTCGTTCAACTTCATCTCTCAGTAAGGCTTCAACTGCACAGGCTACGGCTAAATAGGTTTTACCCGTGCCTGCCGGCCCAACACCAAAGTTAATATCATGGACTTGTATGGCACGAACATAACGCTGCTGGTTGACGCCCCTAGGTTTGATATTACCCTTTTTGGTACGGATGACCGGAAAATTTTCAACATTTTCAGTGTTGGGGGTGGATGCTGCGGTGCTCGTGCTAGATTTATCCATAGAAGGCTCGAAGCTCATTTGTTGAATGGCCAGGTGTATTTGGTCGGGTGTTAGCTCACTGTTGAGGGTGTGCTCTTGGTATAGATTATTAAGAAGTTTTCCTGCGGTAAATGCATTCCCCTGATCGCCGTAGAAAGCAAATACATTGCCACGACTTCGGATTTCGATATTTAAGCGTTGTTCAATTTGTCTGAGGTGTTCGTCGAACTGACCGCACAGAGAGGCTAAGCGCTTGGTATCACTCGGTTCAAGAGTAATGGTGTGAGCTGCTGGTTGTTTCTTCAAATTGTCCAATAGGCCGACCTCTGCGGCAATGCTTGATTGGATGCTCTTAGCATATAACCTTTAGTCATCACTGAACATACTTTTACAGGAGCTTTATATATCAAAATATGACAGGACATATTAATTTTTATCGTTAAATTTTATTAGTGCGTTGCTTTGGGCTGGGAGTGTCCATAACCTTTGTTAGGTGTTGGTTCTCAGGTGTTAGAAATCAGCTCGCCACGGAGTGAATTCGGCAGTGCTTCAGTAATAGTAACTTGGGTAAAATGACCAATTAATGTGTGGTCTACTGAGGAAAAATTGACCACGCGATTGTTTTCTGTACGGCCCTGAAGTTGTCCTGGATCTTTTTTTGAAATACCGGTAACCAGCACAGTTTCCGTGCCTCCAACCATGCGTCGACTGATAGATATGGCGTGTTGGCTGATACGATCTTGTAAAATTTTCAGGCGCTGTTTTTTTAACTCTTCTGGCGTGTTGTCCGGTAAATCTGCTGCGGGGGTGCCTGGTCGAGCGCTATAGATAAAGCTGAAGCTGTGATCAAAGCCAATATCATGAATAAGCTTCATGGTGTTGTCGAAGTCTTGTTCGGTCTCACCGGGGAATCCCACAATGAAATCAGAAGAAATGCTAATCTCGGGGCGAATTTGCCGTAACTTGCGAATTTTCGATTTGTATTCGAGAACGGTGTGCCCTCGTTTCATGGCTGCGAGCACGCGGTCAGAGCCGCTCTGAACGGGTAAATGCAAGTGACTGACCAGCTCAGGTACTTCTGCATAGGCGGCGATCAAGCTGTCAGAAAACTCTACTGGATGTGATGTGGTATAGCGAATGCGGTCAATACCTTCAATTTTAGCGACATAAGTAATGAGTTCTGCTAGGTCGCACACATTACCGTTTGGCATGTCGCCGCGGTAGGCATTTACATTTTGCCCCAATAAGTTGACTTCTCGAACGTTCTGACTGGCCAGGTGAGCGACTTCTGCTAGAACATCGGCAGCCGGGCGACTTACTTCCTCGCCTCGGGTGTAAGGGACCACGCAAAATGTACAATATTTAGAGCAGCCTTCCATGATAGAGACAAAGGCAGAAACACCATCGGCATCAGGTTGTGGTAGGCGGTCAAATTTTTCAATTTCAGGAAAGCTGATGTCAACAATCGTTGTGCCATCATTTTGTTTCCTTTCATTCATCATCTCAGGTAAGCGATGTAAGGTCTGTGGTCCGAAGACTAAATCTACATAAGGCGCTCGTTTGGCAATGGCGTCGCCCTCTTGACTGGCAACACAGCCACCCACGCCAATCATTAAGTTGGGGTTTTTGTCTTTTAGGTGCTTCCAGCGACCGAGCTGGTGGAAAACCTTTTCCTGTGCCTTTTCCCGGATAGAGCAGGTGTTAAGCAACAATACGTCAGCCTCTTCTGGGTTTTCTGTCACTTCCATCCGATGGCTGTCACCCAGCAAATCACGCATTCTAGCTGAATCATATTCATTCATTTGGCAGCCGTGGGTGACAATATGTAGTTTTTTAATGTTGTTTTCTGACATGTGTGGATTAGATTCTGAGTGTTTTTGGATTACTTGCAGGTCGGGCATTATAGCTGTAGTGGTCGTTAAAGCCCATCTTCGGTGGCCTATGTAGATAAATACTGTGAGGTTTATGGTACAATTTTGACTGATTCTTAACCCACCCTTACCAACTTAAGTGCCAGGCTATACGTATGTCTTCAAATGCGATTTATAAGATTATTTTTTTAAATCAAGGTGAGGTTTATGAGATGTATGCTCGCCAGGTTTATCAAAGTGATCTCTGGGGGTTTTTGGAGGTCGAGGAGTTTGTCTTTGACGAGCGCAGTCAAATGATCGTTGACCCTGCAGAAGAAAAACTCAAGAGTGAATTTTCCTCGATCAAGCGCAGTTTTATTCCGTTGCACTCGATCGTCCGCATTGATGAAGTGGAAAAAGAAGGTGCCTGTAAAATTACTGAGGTGAAGGGCGGCGGCAATATTGCACAATTCCCCTACCCAGGCGCAGTACCAAAACCAAAAGGATAATGGTTGTTGGTAAGATTAAATAAATTAAACAATAAAAAGGGCCGCTCATTAGCGGCCCTTTTTATTGTTTCAGCCTTCCTTCGTTATTTGACTTATTCAGCTAAGCGTTGCTGTACCGAAGCCAGTTTTACTGAATTACAAAATATGGCCATGGCGGCATCAATTTCGTCCACAGAAGGGAAAGATGGGGCTAGTCGAATGTTTTTGTTGTCAGGGTCTTTGCCGTAAGGGAATGTGGCTCCAGCTGGTGTGAGTTTTACACCGGCTTCAGCGGAAAGTTTGATGACGGCGCTGGCTAGCCCTGGTCGTGTATCGAAGGAGATAAAGTATCCACCTTCAGGTGAATTCCACTGTCCTAAGTCGGACTCCGTGAAATTCTTTTCCAAATGCTGCAAGACACAGTCAAATCTTGGGCGAAGTAATTCTGCGTGCTTCTTCATGTGGGTTCTAAGGTCGGCTAGATTTTTTATCACACTCAGGTGCCGTAATTGATTCACTTTGTCGGGACCAATACATGAAATACCCAGATGACGCTGGATTCTTTCTAGGTTTTCTTCTGACGCCGCCATAAAGGCAACACCTGCACCAGCAAAGGTTACCTTGGAGGTAGAGCTAAACTGCAGCACACTATTTTCGGTACCATGCTGACGGCAGTATTCCATAATATTGGGTAAGCTGGGCGCAGCATCGGATAAATCATGAACAGCGTAGGCGTTATCGTAAAAAACGCGGAAGTTCGATGGTGCAATGGTTCCCAATTTCGCCAGTCGATCGACAGTATCTTGGCTGTACACACACCCAGTGGGGTTGGAGTATTTGGGAACACACCATATACCTTTGATACTGGCATCATTTGCTATGAGAGCTTCCACTTGGTCCATATCGGGGCCATTCTCATCCATGGCGACATTGATCATTTCAATGCCAAACTCTTCGCAGATAGAAAAATGGCGATCATAGCCGGGTACGGGACAAAGAAATTTAACGGTACCTTCATCAAGCCAAGCAGAATCTTTGCCGTTGGGCCCAAACTGCCAAGCAAATAATATCGTTAGATACATTAGTGTGAGGCTGCTATTGCCTCCAACAAGAACCTCTTTTGGGGTGACGCCCAGTATTTCTGATCCGAGAGATCTCATCCCTGGCAGCCCCGCAAGGCCTCCATAGTTACGTGTGTCGGTGCCGTCATCTGCAATATAATTGCCTTTTAGGGCGCCATCCAGGATGTTTGCCAAATCGAGTTGGCTGGCAGAAGGTTTTCCTCGGGTTAAATCGAGATTAAGGCCGTTGGCTTTAAAAACATCATGTTGAGCCGCAAGTTCTTCTTGCCATTGTTGTAACTGCTCATGGCTTGCCTGGTCGACGTGCACGCTATATTCCTCGTTAACAGATTTGAGGGAAGATTTTACCCGTTAGGTGGAAGGGTACAATAGCTAAATAGACAGAATGGCGGGATATTCGTTTGTACGGTTGACCTAGACCCGGTTTTATCATTTTTTCCAAAAACGTCTCGGGTGTTTGAATGAGCCTTGGTCTTCTGTTCTCCGTCCAGGGTTTTGTCTCCGGTCTTTTTTGTGTGGCTCAAACCGGAGTTCTTTTCGTTGATCTTTTCCTGAGCGGCGCTCGCCTTTTCTTGTGTCGGGGCCTTGGTGTGGCTTGTCGATATTTGAAGAAGCGGTGTTGTAGAGTGTTTTATTTGATGGCGTGTTCGGACGTACTTTTTTCTGAGGGCTGTTGACTGATTTAATCAGGCTTTTTTTTTATCAGCGATTGTCTCAACTGAAGCGAGGTCTGTTTTTTCGTAGACGTCGGGGGTCTCAAAATCAATATCCGAAGGCATATTTTTTGATGTCAGTTGTTCATGCTGAATTTCAGTGAGGACAACTTTGGCATCATTGATGCTCAGCTGATGTCGTTCTTCTACGCAGCCATGTAAAAAGAGACGGCTGCAAATCATATTGATTCTACGCGGTATGCCATGACTTACTTTATGGATGACGGGGTAAACAGCTTCACTGATGGCCGGGTCATTTTTCCAGCCCACTTGGGTCAAGCGATGTTTAATAAAAGCTTTAGTTTCTTCTTCTTTGAGTGGTTCAAGATGACATGCAGCAACAAGGCGTTGATGTACCTGTTCCATATTGGGCTGTTGAACCATATCCCTGAGTTCTTCTTGTCCGAGCAAGAAAATTTGTAACAGTGGTTGTCTGTTAATCTGTAAATTAGTTAGGAGTCGTAACTCTTCTAGTGCAGAGGTAGATAAATCTTGTGCTTCATCAATAATGAGGAGTGCTCGTCGCCCCATTTTATAGGCGTCAGTAAACACCTTAGTGAGTTGTTGCAGAATGACAGACTTTCGATCTGTGTCCGAGTTGACGCCATAGGCGTCTGCGACCATTCTTAATAAGTCGTCAGCCTCCAGTTGAGTGCAGACGAGCATTGCAACATTGACCTGACTTTCCGGTAGGCTTTCAACTAAATCACTTACCAGTGTGGTCTTGCCTGTGCCGGGCCTGCCTGTAATCATGACAAACCCTTCCGCACGCTGAAAAGCATACTGCATATAAGCTTTTGCTTTTGCATAGCTGCGGTGGCTAAAGCAGAATCTGTGGTCAGGGCTTAATTTAAACGGCTCTGCTTTGAGGTTGTAGAATTTGTCGTACATAGGTGTCTATTCTATTAGCAGTGTTGGAAACGAGTATCAGTATAGATAGAGCTTGAAAACCGAGCAATTCATATACCGTGTCTTTGTCAGAGTATAAAGCCGTTTGTCCGATTCGGAGCTATATTTAAAGCTAGAGCGTCCGTTTTTGGAGGTTTGAATGTGATCAAGTAGCTTCTTTTCTTATATCGTCGGCATTATGAGCTTCCATTTTTGAGGTGTCGTTAGTTTCGTTAAATCGTCCTTTCCATGCTTTTCTTATAAGGTGGGGGATGAGCAAGTAAAACGGCATTTTTAGATGGTGCGATCTTATATATAACACCCATCGTGCAAAGCCCGAAAGGTATCTATCGCAGCTTGTATGGTTGGGGATCAGTGCTCGAGAAAATAAAAAGTCCATAAGGAGGCTGATGGAAGCAAATGGTTTGGCGTGATTTAGATGACGCTTCACTTCTCGAGGCACGGTGATACCAAGAATTTTTTCTGCATACCTAAGTGCATAATAAAGAGGTCTACTTAAATCTAATTCGCTGGCTCTCGGTGATAGTCGTACCCAAAATCTTGCATTTCTCTCACTGAGTTCATTAAGCAGTGTCGCTATATCTACAAGATCCCTTAATCCATGATTAAACTCACCCTCATGGAAGAGGTGTGTCGCGCTATGAATAACCATGTCTTCTGCAGAAAGGGTGTAGGAATTTTCCCCTTCGATTTTTATGGCGCAATCTAAAAGCTTTTTTGGGTCCGGTTGATATTTTGCTGTTGGTGGCAATATTGTGTGATGAACATCTAGTGATGATTGTCTCATTACGTGGGTAAGGGGGGGGATTTCATGCATCCACTGACGGTAATACCGTTCATCGTATTCATCGTGATGATGGCAGAACCAACCGTTCAGGGTGAGAGCTTTTTCTGCTACAGGCAATATATTTTGGGGGACTAGAATATCGATATCTGAAAGGAGTCGTCCTTCCCCCGCTTTGAGGTTGCTAGCAATATAAGCAGCCCCTTTAAGTAAAATTAGATTAATTTTACTTGTGTTAAATGTGGTGAGCAGATGATCAATTTCATTGAGTACAGCATTCTTCTGTCGGGAAGATACAATAAATGCTGAAGCCATATGGGCTAAAGCTTGAGGGGGAATGGTTGTTATGTCGCCTCTCTCTTTGGTGAGAAGGTAAAGGTGTGCGAGTAAGCCGGAGCTTCTCGCTTGGCGAATAATTAACTCCCACTCTTTTATTGTAAGTTGGTCAATCAGATTGTGATTTCTAAGTATTTGGATTAAAAGAATCTGATTATTCATGGGGACGGTTGTCTGACAAATTGTTAAAAACTTTAATGGCATCATCCAAGCTGCTATAGCTAAAATCAAAACAACGGCATTGGCGCATCATCTGAGACATGACCATAAAACCCTTTTCCCCCAGCAAACTATAGTTGAAAGAATTTTCAATCAACTTCATAAATTGTTGTCCTTTTGATACCTCAGTTAATTTAGCTTCACTTGATGGAATATATTTAGGGAAAATGACAAATTTAGCGGGTGCGGGATTATCAGAATTCAGCACGCTATCAGTAGGCGCTTGCATATGAGCTACAGTACCTTTTGCTGTGTCTTTAGTGACAGGGGTAAAGCTCGTTTCGGGAAATCGGTTTTTAATAATATTGATAGATTGGTTTTTTAGACTTACTGGTCTCCCCAGTGGGTAGACCATGCCATTTTCACAAGAAATTAATGTCAATTCATCAGAGAGAAGGCGCCAGCCCGAGTTGATGAGCGTGGCGCAGAGTGTGCTTTTACCGCTTCCAGATGGGCCGGGAAGAATAATGGCGGCACCATCTTTTTCTATGACGGCGGCATGAATTATTAAAAATTGATTGGCTGTTGAGGATACGCAGAGATTTAGCCCCCATTCCAGCATGGGGAAAGCCTGGTCGAAAGGCAGCGGTTTAAAGGGGGGTATTCCATCAAAATAAAATTGTACTTGAGGTTTTATAAAACATCTTAAATTTTTAGGTTTTTTTATGGCGACATGAAAGTCGATAAAACAACTATCATCGACTAAGCCATAGTCTTGATACATCCCCAAAATATTATCGGCAACAGATGTAACTGTTGAGTGAATGTTGAGAGAGAAAGGTCCTGTTTTAATATTTAGGCCTTGGTCACTCGCTAATTGTGATCGAACTTGATCCGGTGTTAGTTCAGAAAGAGTCATTCAGCTGCAGGTGCAATAAGCCCCATGTCCATTAGGTGATCCAAGTGTGGCTGGATATCCTCGAGGTAAAAGCTATTTAAATCAAGTTGTGCGGGGCCAGCTTCTGGCGTGTAGGTAAAATGGGGGGTGCTTAGGCTGTTAAGTATGCTCAATGAAACGGGGTCTAGTAATATGGTGTCGCCACTTTTTCTATCGAATAGAAGGTATTCGGTATCTAGGTTCGAGCAGACAAAGCTAAAGGTTCTTGTTAACTGATAAGCGTTGGCTAAAAACCTTACGTCTTTTGGCATAGTCACACTTAAGTGTCAGTAAAAAAGTATAAAATTTAGATGTTAATAGGTTGAATCAAAATGTGTTTTAACCTGCCCGCAGTTGAGCGTTATCCCTCCGCTAGTAGTGTGGAATCCCGTAGTCATGACGTCAAAAATGATGCCCTCTACTTCAGTGGTATTAAACACATAGTTGGGCACTAGTTGAGAGTTTAGCCAAGCTGCTATTGCATGAAAGGCAAAGCTGCCTCTGTAATTGCCTCGTCCCGTTGTTGTGATAATGGCCGCCATCGAAACGCCAGCATAGTCATAGCTCTCTCCTGGGCATTTAGTCGCTCCTCCGCCTAATGTAGTGGAGAAAATAAGGTCATGTTGCCCGCTCCAGCGTGGGAAGCCATTACGATTCCCCCAGTACCCAGGGCTATACCCTCCGACACAGTTCGTGTCATCTGGCCGTACAGATACATTGCCTGATACCATTCCCGAAAGCCCGCACCGGAATGTCGTGCCTGTCAGGTCTCCCCAAGCGGGCTTACTAACAGAGATCATGGCCAGCGGGGCCACGATTCCAGCCTTAGTTAAGAATTTACGACGACTGTTGCTAGCCCCTGGGTTGTCATCACCCTTTGTGATCGTTTCTGGTTGGTTTTCAGTGTTCTTTGTCATAGCGAGGACCATTCTTTGTTAATACCTGCATAGGTTACATACAAGCATGTTTTGTGCCATATAGTTTATAGCAATAAAAAACAATAAGTTAAATATTTTTTATTGCATCGTAATCAGTTTTTATTCTTGATCTGTAAAAAAAACTGACAGGTTAAATCCAACACCTTTTTATGTCACAGTCTCCAAATGTCAGCTTTACTGTTAGCAAAGGCATCCCGATCAAGAAGAGATTTTACATCGATCAGAACGGAGTCATTTGCCATGATTTTTTGTAAGTCAGAGGGGTGTAGCTGTCTATAGTGATTGTGAGCAACAGCTAGAATAACGGCTGATGCATTTTCTAGTTCCGCCCAAGGCGTTAGTGTAACCCCATACTCTTCAACAGCTTCCTCTGGGTCGGCCATTGGGTCGTGTACGATGACATTGCACTGATATTCACGAAGTTCCGTAATAATATCTTCGACTTTAGAATTTCTTAGGTCGGGACAATCTTCTTTAAAGGTTAAACCCAGTACCACAACATTGGCGCCGTTTATGGCATGTCCGCGTTTGACTAATTGTTTGATGGTTTGCTCGGCAATATATTTTCCCATGCCATCATTAGTTTTTCGACCCGCTAGAATGACCTCTGGGTGATAGCCTTCAGCTTCTGCTTTGTAGGTCAAATAGTAGGGGTCAACACCAATACAATGCCCGCCTACTAGCCCGGGGCGGAAAGGAAGAAAATTCCATTTAGTACCTGCTGTTTCAAGCACATCGAGGGTATCAATATCCAGTTTATGGAAAATAAGTGACAGCTCATTCATGAGCGCAATGTTTAGGTCACGTTGAGTGTTTTCTATCACCTTTGCTGCTTCGGCTACCTTGATACTGGTTGCGCGATAAACTCCGGCCGTAATAATGTTTTCATAGACATTAGCAACCTGCTCCAAGATATTAGGGGTGTCTCCGGATACGACCTTGACGATAGTTTCCAGTCTGCGCTCTTTGTCGCCTGGGTTAATTCGCTCGGGAGAATAGCCGATATAAAAGCCCGGAGTGGTGTCAATTTTTTCAGGGTTACCTGCCCACGGCATGCCAGAAATGGATTCTAAAATAGGTACGCAAACTTCTTCTGTGCAGCCCGGATATACGGTGGATTCAAATACCACAATGGTGTTTGGTGACAAATTTGAAGCAATGGTTTTACACGCGCCCTCTAAGGCTCTTAAATCAGGCCTGTGGGCTTTATCGATTGGTGTGGGAACGGCAACGATAATAACATCAGCATTCGATAGTTTGTTTGGATCATTGGTAAATTGAAGACCTGTGGCAGCTTTTAAGCCCTCTGGTTCAACCTCCCCACTTGGGTCAAAACCTTGGCGATAATGGGCCAGTTTTTTTTCATCGAGATCAAAGCCAATGGTTGGGCCCTTTTTGCCAAATGCGACAGCAAGTGGCAGTCCAACATATCCTAAACCTACAACAGCAATCGTTTTCACGGTAATCCCTTTGTTCGTCTAATCGGTGTATTTGTTATTCGTCATTAAAGCCATTTTTTATAAACCATTCGGCCGTTTCTTTTAAGCCTTGTTGGGCGTTATGACTTGGAGCATAGCCAAGCAGGGTAGCAGCTTTAGATATGTCAGCTAAAGAGTGTCGGACATCACCGGTACGAAAATCCTGATAAACGGGCTTTGCCTCTGCAATATTGCTATCACGCTCCGCAAGAATGGTACGCATGGACTCATAGAGTTCATTGAGTGTTGTGCGATCACCAAATGCAACGTTATAGACTTGGTTTGCGGCATCGGGGTGATCGCTGGTTGCGGCGAGAAGGTTAGCCTGCACGGTATTATCTATGTAACAAAAATCACGGGAGGTTTCGCCATCACCGTTAATATGGCATGGGTTGCCTAGTAAAAGATTATTGAGCCATTTGGGTATCACTGCGGCATAGGCACCATTTGGATCTTGTCTTGGCCCAAACACATTAAAATAACGTAGCCCAATTGTTTCCATTCCATAGGTCTTGGCAAATACATCTGCGTAGAGTTCATTCACGTACTTTGTGACAGCGTAGGGTGATAGTGGTTTGCCAATGATGTCTTCTTTTTTTGGTAAACCTGGGTGGTCACCGTAGGTAGAAGAGGAGGCTGCATAGATAAAGCGTTTTACTTTTGCATCTCTTGCTGCGATCAGCATATTTAGGAAGCCATTGATATTGGAATCATTGGTTAAAGCCGGGTCTGCAATGGATCTGGGTACACTGCCTAAGGCGGCTTGGTGAAGAACAATGTCAACGCCTTCGCAGATTTTTGAGCAATCCTCTAGGTCTCTGATATCTGTTTCATAAAAGGTGAAGTTGTTCCAATTTTCACCGACCTTCTCTTGCACGTCATCGAGGTTAGACTGATGACCTGTAGAAAAGTTATCGAGGCCTCTTACGGTTTGCCCTAGACTCAGTAATGTTTCGAGCAAGTTGGAACCTATAAATCCGGCTACTCCAGTAATGAGCCAGGTTTTAGGTTTTTGTGGGAGGGTTTCTTTTAGGCGATCGTAAGTAGACAACAGTCATTACCTTTAATTAATCAGAGTTTTTGGGCTATCCCGCTATGATAGGGTGGTTCGCGTGAGCTTGTATGTGACGCATATGTCATTCTAAGTGCCAAGCAGTTCTCGATGAAAAGAACAAGTGGTGCGAGAATGAAAGTGCGTTAAGTCTCGTTCGCAATAGCTGCTGAGTATAGTGTTAATATCTTGAGTGATCTAGGTCGTGTTGGTAGAAGATGCTATATCATCTAGCCCAATTTTGGGAAATAAAAATAAAGAGTGTGAGAATAATGTAAATGGATGTTTCTTCAAAATCTTTTAGCTGGGGTGCTGTGTCGTGAATATAGGTGGGGTGAGTTATCTTTTCGCCTTTATTGCATATTTTGTGTTGGCCATATTGTTGGTGTTTTCATGGCGTGGTCGCTCTCAGGGGGCATTAATTGTTGTTGCAAGTCTTGCCTCTGCGGTGTGGGCTGGGTTAATTAGTGCAGGAGAATGGGGTGTTTCTCTTTCTTTTGAGGTTATGCAAATTGCGGAGCTTGCAAGAAGTACGTCATGGTGTCTTTTTTTGCTGGGAGCTATGGATAAAAAGGCTGATGGGGGAGGCAAGCACTCGGACTTGTTCCGCTGGGCTGTAGGGGGCTCTTTATTTTTACTTGTGGTCTCAACATTATTTACAATCCCTGCATTTTCAGAATTTCTTGATTTTTCTGGTGTTGTGGTTAGAGATTCAGTACTGGTTATCTGGGTGGCTCTTTCAATTGCTGGACTGACCCTAATAGAGCAAATTTTTAGGAATTCCAGTGCAAATCAGCGCTGGGCAGCCAAGTTTATGTGTCTGGGGGTAGGCTGTATATTTGCCTACGACTTCTTTATGTATTCAGATGCGCTTTTGTTTAAGCGTATTAGTTTAAATCTCTGGGAGGCCAGAGGGATTGTTAACGGGATGGCGGCACCCCTTATTGCGATTGCTATTGCTCGAAACCCTAAATATGAACTAGATATTCACGTGTCGCGCCATGTGGTGTTCCATACAGCCACTATTATGGGAGCCGGCACCTATCTTTTGTTGATGGCTGTCGTCGGGTATTTTATCCGCTTTTATGGTGGGACTTGGGGTAGCTTTTTACAGATAGTATTCTTTTTTGGCGCAGGCCTTCTGCTGTTAACTCTATTGTTTTCTGACAAAATTAGGGCCAAGGTACGGGTTTTTCTCAGTAAACATTTTTTTTCCTACAAACATGACTATCGTGAGGAGTGGCTAAAGTTTACTCAAAACCTTGCGGGTAGCGTGGACAGTGTCCCCGAGAGGGTGATTCAGTCGATCATCTCGTTGACGGGTAGTTCTGGCGGGATGCTTTGGGAGAAAACAGAAACAGGTCATTACGCTTTGACGACAAGGTGGCATATGCCGGAGGTGGCGTTTGTTAATGCTGCATCGTTGTCTTCTTTGGCATCTTTTGTGGAGCGCACTCAATGGGTCATTGATTTCGATGAGTATGAGAGAGACCCAGGCCTTTATGAAGGGCTCGATATGCCGAGTTGGCTTTTGTCTATCCCTAACGCTTGGTTTATCGTGCCATTGATGTTCAAAAGTAAATGTATTGGGTTTATTTTAGTTAAGCGTTCTGAATTACAGGTGACAATAAATTGGGAAGATCGTGATTTATTGAAAACTGCGGGGCAGCAAGCTGCAAGTCATTTGGCCCAATACCAGGCAGATCAGGCGCTGATGCAATCGCGGCAATTTGAAGCGTTTAATCGCCTTTCTGCATATATTGTTCATGATCTAAAAAATATATTGGCGCAACAATCTTTAATTGTCACCAATGCTGAAAAACATAAACATAACCCAGCATTTGTTGATGACGTTATTGATACGGTTAAAAACTCGGTTGCTAGAATGACCGGGCTAATGGCCCAGATGAGAAGTGGCGAGAGAGGTGTCGCAGTTAGCTGCGTAAATTTGGGCGAGTTGTTGGCGCAGGTTGTTGATGAGGCAAAAAGGCGTGAGCCTGAGGTAGGGTTGGAGACAGTTGACGCTGAAATTCTAGTGAATGTTGATCCAGAGCAATTAGCAACAGTGTTTGGTCATATGATTCAAAATGCGCAGGATGCCACAGGCAAAAAAGGCTGTGTATCTGTACGAACCAAGCTTGATGAACATTGCGTCGTTGTGGTGGTAGAAGACTCCGGCGTAGGCATGGCGTCTGATTTTATACGAGAACGCTTGTTTAAACCGTTTGATTCTACGAAAGGATTGACGGGTATGGGAGTGGGTGCTTTTGAGAGCAGAGAGTATATTCGTTCCCTAGGCGGCGATATTTTGGTGGAAAGTGAACTTGGTGTTGGTTCCACGTTTAGTATAGTTTTGCCTCGAGTCCTGCCTGATGGGGACATTGGTCAGGATCCAGATTTGAAAGGAGTTAGCTGTGGCGGAGTCGAATAAGCGACTGTTGATTGTTGAAGATGATAAGGGCTTACAAAGCCAGTTGCGTTGGTGCTTTGATGATTATGAAGTCGTCGTGAGTGGTGACCGGGAAACGGCTATTGCTCAGTTACGGCGCCATCAGCCAGGTGTGGTTTTGTTGGATCTTGGACTTCCGCCTGACCCCGGTGGGGTCACTGAAGGTTTGGCTACGCTGGAGGCAATATTGTCCATGCAGCCAGAAACAAAAGTGATCATTGTTACTGGGGATAATGATCGGGCAAATGCTGTTAAAGCTATTGGATGCGGTGCTTATGATTTTTATCAAAAGCCAGTAGAGCCGGAAATTCTTAAGTTAATTGTTCAGCGGGCCTATCGGGTCTGTGAGTTGGAAACAGAAAATCGTAAACTTCAGGAAAGCGGCCTAAAGTCTCCATTGCAAGGAATTATTGCATCTAGCCCAGAGATGCTTAAGGTCTGCCGCACTGTTGAAAAAGTAGCACCTTCAGATATTACGACCTTGTTATTGGGTGCGAGTGGTACAGGTAAAGAGGTTATAGCTAAAGCATTACATGAGCTTAGTCCAAGGTCTGGTCAGAGAATGGTGGCTATTAATTGTGCTGCGATTCCCGACAACTTGCTGGAGAGCGAACTCTTTGGTTATGAAAAAGGTGCGTTTACCGGAGCGACAAAGCAAACCCCGGGTAAAATTGAGTATGCTCATGGGGGCACCTTATTTTTGGATGAGATTGGCGATTTGCCTCTGGAATTACAGGCCAAATTACTGCGTTTTCTGCAAGAGCGTGTTATTGAGCGTGTGGGGGGAAGAAAGGAAATCCCTATTGATGTTCGAATTATCTGTGCAACCCACCAAGATTTGACGCAGCATATTCAGGATGGACGATTTAGGGAGGATTTATATTATCGGATTAGTGAAATCACGATTCAGCTCCCAACGGTAAAGGAGCGGACAGGCGATGTTCTCTTGCTCGCAAAATCATTTTTAAATCGCTTTAATAACGAGTTGGGTAAATCCATGCGGGGGTTTGATAGGCAGGCCGTTGCTGCCATTGAATCTTATGATTGGCCTGGGAATGTGCGCGAGTTGGAGAGTCGTATTAAGCGCGCCATTATTATGGCTGATAATAATCATATCACCCTGGAAGACCTTGAGTTGTCACCTTCGGAGGAAGAGGCGATGCCCTTTAATTTAAGGCAGGTTCGGGAAAGCTCTGAGAGAAGGGCGATACAGAGGGCTTTGCTCAATACCGATGATAATATTTCGGAAGCAGCAAAGCTGCTTGGTGTCACGCGGCCAACGCTCTACAATTTTTTAGAAAAATATAATATCAGATCTTAAAGTGATTTTTGTGCGCAGGCCGGACAACTCCGGTTTGTGTATGATTTATTGCCCGGAATGAGTGAGAGATGTTAGGTACCTTGAGCCCCGTATTATGATTAGCGGCCTTTTCCAAAAAGAACGACTTCTACAGTTCTGACCAAAATATTTAGGTCCAGCAGAAAGCTCCGGTGCTTTATATAGTACAGGTCATACTTCAACTTTTCCTGCGCGTCTTCTTCTGTTGCTCCGTAGGGGTATTTAAGTTGTGCCCAGCCAGTGAGTCCCGGTGTCACGTTGTGCCTTTCATTGTAATAAGGGATAGCACGTATTAAATTTTGAACAAACTCTGGTCTTTCTGGCCTGGGTCCAACAAAGCCCATTTCTCCGCGCAGGACATTGTATATCTGTGGTAATTCATCGATGCGGTATTTGCGGATGAAGTGGCCAATTCGAGTGGTTCTTTTGTCGTTGGTGGTGGCCCAAACGGCACCATTGGTCTCCGCATCGGTACGCATGCTGCGAAATTTTACTATACGAAAAACCTTTCCATCGAGGCCTACTCGTTCCTGATAATAAAAAACAGGCGCTCGAATACCGTCTTCAATTTTGATGATTAAAGCGGTAAGCAGCATGATTGGCCAAAGGAAAAGCAAAACAATCGCTGCCATCGAGGCATTGAATACCCAATCGAGTGCATTTCTCAGGTAGTGAGAGGAGGCAAAACCATTGGAATAGATTACCCAGCTGGGATAGATCAAGTTTACCGCAACCTGCCCTGTTTCTCGTTCAATGAAATCAAGGATGTCAATGATGTTGATGCCTCGAATCTTGCAGGCAAAGAGTTCATCCAAAGGTAAATTATTGCGTCGCTCATCGCAGGCTACAATAATTTCATCAATTTCATTTTCAAGAACAAAGGAGAGTAGAGCTCCCTTTTCAATACTGATCTTCTTTTCTTTTTGTATGCCTGTATGGGAGTCGCCATCTATGACGGTAAATCCGAAAATATTGAAGCCGTGGCGGTCAACTTTTCGTCGCATCCTTCTTTCTATGATTGACGCCCTCTCCCCTGCGCCTAGGACAAGCACGTTGGATTTGTTAAAACCAAACAGGTCGAAAGCAATGATCAGGTATCTCAATATACCTGTCATCACAAAACCTAACAGTGCGGAGAATATCATGACTTCTGTTGTGAGAGGCTGGTCGACGAGAAACAAAGAGGTAACGATGACGAATTCTGCTGAGCCAAGTGCTATGGCAAGAACTAATCGGCGAAATATGCTGCGGTAATTTTCCCTCATTCTTGGGTTGTATAGCCCAAGAGATAATGATGTTAGAAGAACAAAGAGTGAAAATATAATGGCATATATGGCGGTAAAGTTGGTTGGTAGGGCGGGTTGGTCAGACCATTTAAACCAATTGTTGAGTTCTATGGCAAAAAATACAGCGCTAAAGTAAACGCAAAGCTCAATAAGAACTAAACCTTTGAAGCTTGGTGATAGGTCGCGAAAGTTCGTTGTTCTCATTATGTATCTTCAGCCATTTCTTTAGGTGTTCAGCTTTGCCGCGCTCAAAGAAAGGTTAAACTTTTGTTGCGGGGACGGTCTCTCTGTAGAGTGCTATGTTACTTTACTTGGCATTTTCTAGGTACTTTATCTTTAATCTGATTTAGCGTTGGTGATTGTATATTTTTAAGTAAAGATTAACAGTAAGTTCTGTTTTTCGGGAGGCCATGCTCTCTGGTTTGTTCTCAGTGGCTGATCGAGAGGTCTGAGTGGCAATAATTTTTTAAATATTGTTGATAAAATTACCACAAATTTAGGGTGCATATGCATCCGCTATGGTAGCTGGTCAATGGTTTCTGGTGCGTGGTACACTCGCTAGCAATTGGTAATCGAAGCACTCAATGGAGGGGCTGTATAGTGTCTGATTTGATCTCATTTTCATTAAAAACTTTGCGAGTAGTGGGCCTTGGTTCGCTAGTGGTTGGTCTTTTTGGTTGTGGTTCTAATCCACTACCTCAAATTCCTGATGAACAACGAAATATGGAAGCTGAGTATACTTATGTTATTGGTCCAGGAGACAGCATGGAAGTGTTTGTCTGGGGTAATGAGGAGTTGACTGTTAGTGGAGTTGAGGTGCGCCCAGATGGGAAAATCTCAACACGCCTTGTAGAAAATATTGAGGCGAGTGGTAAGACTCCATCGCAGCTTGCGAGGGATATTGAAGAAGCCTATTCCGAGTATGTGAAAAGTGCTGTTGTTAGCGTCATCGTGAATGAATTTGAAGGTGTGCCTTCTCAGCAGGTTCGAGTGGTTGGTGAGGCGGCCGAACCCCTTAAAGTTCCTTTCAGGAAGCATATGACGTTACTTGACCTTATGGTTGAGGTGGGCGGCTTGACGGAATTTGCTGATGGTAACAAAGCAGTACTTATTCGTAATTTTGATGATGTGCAAAGCACTTATAATATTCGCTTGGCGGACTTATTAAAAGATGGTGACATCTCTGCAAATGTGGCTCTTTTCCCTGGCGATATCGTTATTATTCCTGAAGCTTGGTTTTAATTAGCGGTCGTATGAAGTATTAGGGAAGAATAAATTATGCAAGATGTATTAGGTCAGCTATTTGCTTATCTTTCGGGCGTTTGGCGGTTTCGCTGGGTGGGGCTTCTAGCTGTCTGGGTTGTTGCAATTAGTGGGTGGCTCTGGGTTTCTCAAATGCCCCAGCAGTATTCTGCTTCTGCTCGAATTCACGTGGATACTAATAGCATCTTGCGTCCCTTGTTGAGGGGGTTGGCTGTGCAGCCTGATATTAATCAGAGAGTGGAGTTGATGAGCCGGACTTTGTTAAGTAGGCCAAATCTTGAGAAGTTGATACGAATGACTGATCTTGATCTTCGGGTGAAAACAGAAAAGGAAAAAGAGAAACTTTTTACAGAGTTAAAGCAGGCTATTTCGTTATCTGGTGATCGAAGAAACAGCTCCCTTTATTCCGTTTCTTATTACCATGCGGATAGGGATCTTGCAAAAAAAGTGGTACAAGCCTTAATTACTGTATTTATTGAAAGTGCAATGGGCGATAAGCGTGGTGATTCAAGTGATGCACAAAATTTTTTGGACCTGCAGATAAAAGATTATGAGCAGCGTTTGGTTGATGCTGAAACTAAATTAGCCAGCTTCAAACAAAAATATGCAGGAGTATTGCCTGGAAAAGCCGGTGGTTACTACCAGCGTCTAATTGAGGCAAAGGAGCAGTATAGTCAGGCTCATCTTCAGTTGAGTGAAATGCAGAACAGAAGGAATGAGCTAAAGCGTCAGTTATCAGGAGAGCAGCCCGTGTTCCTTTCGAGTGGTGCCGGTGAAGCGAGTCCCTCCTCTTTAGATGGGCGTATCCAAGGGCTAAATGCAAGGCTTGATGATCTTTTGACTCGATATACAGACCGGCACCCGGAAGTGGTTCAGATTAACAGTTTGATTGAAACGCTTGAGCAAGAGCGAAGTGCTGAACTTGAAAAAGTTGTTGCTGGTGGGGCCTCTGATTATTCAGGGCTTAACCAAAGCCCTGTTTATCAGCAGATGAGAGGTATGCTTGCTGAGGCTGAAGCAAGCGTTGCCGAGCTCTCTGTTCGTGTTGAGGAATACAGTCGTCGGGTGAAAGAGTTAGAGGGCATGGTGGATAAGATGCCTGTCATAGAGGCAGAGTTGACACAGCTGAACCGTGATTACGACGTTGTTTCACAGCAGCATACGGAATTGCTTGAGCGGCGAGAATCAGCTCATATTTCTGAAGATGTGGAGCAGCAAGCAAGCGATGTGATCTTTAAAGTGATTGACCCACCTTTTGTGCCGTTGAGACCGAACAAACCCAATAAGTTATTGCTTAATGCGGGAGTTTTGGTCGTATCGCTGGGAATAGGTGTTGGTTTGGCTCTGTTGTTGTCAATACTTAAACCTGTAATTTCTGATCGCAGAACGCTAGCCAGAGTAACCGGTCTTCCGGTTCTGGGTACTATTAGCTATACAGCGACAGCGGTAGAGTTGAGGGCATCCCTTGTTCGAAAATTTCAATTCTCTTTACTGACACTGTTGTTAATCGTTGTGTATGCCGGGTTTAGTTTGGGGCAGCAGTGGGCGTTGGCTTAGGCCTAAAAGTGTGATTTTTTTGTATCGGAGGAACATACCTCCAATAAAGATTGCTAAAGGATTGTATGAGCACAATAGAAAAGGCAGTTGAAAAATTAGGGCGCCAGTCTCCACCTCCGGAGCAAGAGGCAGCCCCAACGATTTCTGTACACGAAGAATTACATTCCGATTTGGATGTTTTTCCAGAGTGTATAGAGGTTTCTGATGATTCCGGGATGCTTGAAAATAGATTGGAGGAGGCTGAGTCAGAATCGACGGAAGAGATTTTTCAGTTCCCTTTATCCAGATTGGAGTCTATGGGATTAGTGTCTACGAATAACCCTCGAAGTCATATTGCTGAAGAGTTTCGAGGAATAAAGCGCCCACTGTTAATGAATGTTGATAGGGAGAGCGCGGGATCAACAGAAAATGCCAATCTTATTATGATCACTAGCTCATATGAGGGCGAAGGAAAAACATTTACTGCTGTTAATCTTATGCTGAGCATTTCCATGGAAAAGAATAAAACGGTTCTTTTTGTGGATGCAGATATCGCCAAGGCTTCAGCAGGGATAATACTCGGTATTCCCGATGATGCGCTAGGTCTTGTTGATGTTATTGAGCATGAAGGTGTTGGTTTTGAGGATGTTATTTTAAAAACTAATATTCCAAATGTAAGGATAATTCCTGCGGGTAAACTCACCGATCATTCAACAGAGTTGCTTGCCAGTGACCGCATGGAATATTTAATGAAAGAGTTGTCGGGTCGTTATCCAGACAGGATTATTATCTTTGATTCTCCTCCCTTTCTGCAGACTAGTGAGGCTAGCGTTTTAGCCAATTTTATGGGGCAGGTCGTCTTTGTGGTGGAATCTGAGAAAACGTCACCTGATATGGTTAGTCAGGCGGTAAGTCAGATTGCGGACGATAAAATTATTGGTCTGGTATTAAATAAAACAAGAAAGTACCCATGGGATCGTCATCTTCACGGGTATGGCTACGGTTATGGCTACGGGGCTGACCCAGGTAGAGCCAGAGCAATAGCAGATAGTTAAGCAAGTTAGAGGCGGTGTCGATGTTTAAGCTTAAGCCACATGTTTTAATAGCCAAAGCTATGCTTGTAGTCCTGTCATGCTTTGTCTTGTCATTTGAGGTGGTGGCTGGAGAATGGATCGTTAAATCTGGTTTAAATGTTGGGCAAGTCTACACAGACAACGTTGATTTAGAGGAAAGTGATAAAGACAGTGAATTGATTACCGTGGTAACCCCGAAAATAGACGTAACAGGAAAGGGTAGACGCGGTAATGTCAAAGCATTGGCCACCTTTGAGATGAATAGTGCGGGGGGTGATGCAGATTCTTTTTCTCCGAGAATTCAAGCGGAGGCCGACGCAGAGTTATGGGAAGATCTTTTGTTTATCGAGGGTGATATATACGCCAACCAATCGCTGATTGACCCATTTTCTAAGGCGGGTAATAGCTCACTTAATAACAATGATAACGTTACCACCACCTATGATTACAGTATTAGCCCTTATATTCTAAAACACTTTGGGCGCACGGCAGATTTAACAGTACGGTACACCTATGACGAACAAATCAATACAGGTGATGAGCTATCTGATAGCACAAAGCAATCCGTGTTGGGCACATTAGCCAGTGGTGATAACTTCTCTCGCATTGACTGGACGCTGACCACCGAATACCAGGAAACGTCCTTTGATGGTGGTGGTTTCATGGGGCAGGATGGCGACAATGAACAGTTTACTACTAGTATTAAACTTGGCTATCAGTTATTTCGTCGATTAAATGTGAATGGCACAATAGGTCAGGAGTCAAATAGCTTTAGTACGGCCGACGGTGACGATCCTGATGATCAGTTTTGGGATATAGGCGTACGTTGGGAGCCCACGACAAGAACCTCTATCGATGCGGGTTACGGTAAGCATTTTTATAGTACAAACCCTCGTTTCAAATTTTCACATAGGATGCGTAAGCTGACCTTTGAGTCGAGCTATACTCGTTCACTTACCGATACTCGTTCCGAGCGAAGAAATACAAATCCTTTTGGTTTTTCGGAAGCCGAGCTCCAGCTGTTCGAGCAAGCTTCACCGGGTTTCAATCAATTTTTAACCGATAACTTCACTTTTCAGGATCAGGGTATTTTTGTCAATGAACGCTTTGATAACTCTCTGGCTTTAAAGGGAAAGCGAACGACGGCTAGCTTGTACTACAAAGAGTCCAAGCAAATACGTGAGGATATCGACGACGATTCTATTTTTACCTCCTTTGGTGTCACCTTGGAGAGAGAGCTGTCTTCCAAAAATACGCTGAATTCCCGTATTTCTTGGGATGAGAGAGAGGATGGTTCAGGTTTTGTAGTGGATACCTCCCGTTTCTTTGTCAGTTTGAAAAGAAAGATTGGCACCCGCACCTCCGTCAGTGTTGCTTATAGTTTTGCTGATCGGGATTCCGATAGAGCAAATGACGACTATAAAGAAAACCGGTTAAGCCTTAACTTCTCTATCGATCTATAAGGGAAATCCCAATGACCTTTTCGAATAGGCCTCCACAGATTCTCTGTGTTGTTGGGGCTAGGCCTAACTTTATGAAAATTGCCCCGATAATGAGGGCATTGAATAACCCTACCTTCGGTCTTGAGGCTTGCCTGTTGCATACAGGGCAGCATTACGATGTGGCCATGAAAAAGTCATTCTTTGACCAACTGCAAATCCCTGAGCCAGATATTGATCTTGGTGTAGGTTCTGGAACTCATGCTGAACAGACAGCAGAAATCATGAAGCGATTCGAGCCGGTTTTGGATGACATAAAGCCAACGGCCGTTTTAGTCGTGGGCGACGTGAATTCTACGATTGCTTGTGCATTGGTAGCTGTGAAGAAAAATATACCGGTTATCCATGTAGAGGCTGGCCTGCGTAGTGGTGACCGAGCTATGCCAGAGGAAATTAATCGAGTTTTAACCGATCAAATATCTGACATATTGTTTACCACAGAGAAAACTGCTGAGCCTAATTTGGTCAGAGAGGGTATCGCGCCAGAGCGTATCCATTTTTCTGGGAACGTGATGATTGATACCCTGTTATATAATCTGGATCGTGCGACCCCCGCGGAACAAACGCTTGCAACGTTCTGTGGTACCCAGGGGGGTGCCACTTCATCCTCCCCCGATTTATCAAAAGGTTATGGCCTTGTCACGCTGCATCGTCCATCTAATGTAGATGATCCTATTGTTCTTGAACGACTATTAACCGTATTGGGCAAGGTGAGTAGAGATCTTCCTTTGATCTTCCCTATACATCCAAGAACAAAGGGCAAGATTGCTGAAGCTGGATTAGAGTCGCTGATAGCCGATGCAAATTTTTATTGTCTTCCGCCCCTTGGCTATTTGGAAATGTTGGGTGTGATGAAAGATGCCAGACTGGTTTTGACGGACTCCGGGGGTATTCAGGAAGAGACAACGGCACTGGGTGTTCCCTGTATTACCTTGCGAGAAAACACCGAGAGACCCATTACGGTAGAGCAAGGCACCAATACTATTGTTGGCAGTGATCCAGAGAAAATTCTTGCCTGTGTCGCCGATACCATAAGGTCAGGGGGAAAGTCTGGAATGGTACCTGACCTGTGGGATGGCAAAGCCGCTGAACGTATTGCTCAAACGATCAGTGATTGGGTTAAAACCCTATCATGAAGAAGCAAAACTCAATGCGTAATGCCATGTCTGTTGATGTGGAAGACTATTTTCAAGTGTCAGCTTTTGAAAAGCATATTGAGAAGTCTGATTGGAATAGTATTCCTTGCCGGGTAGAAGCAAATATTGAACGAATTTTAGCGTTATTCGAACAAAAAGGGATCAAGGCAACTTTTTTTACTTTGGGTTGGGTTGCTGAGCGATACCCGAGTATGGTGAAAAAAATTGTTGAGCATGGCCATGAGCTTGCTAGTCATGGTTGGGAGCACACTCGAGTCACTCAACAGCAACAGCAAGAATTCAGTCAGGATATTATTCGAACTAGGCATTTACTGGAAGATTTGTCAGGCCTTCAAATTAAGGGATATCGCGCAGCCAGTTATTCTATTTGTAGAGAAAACCTTTGGGCACTGGATTGCCTCGCTGATGCGGGTTATCTGTATAGCTCCAGCATTGTACCTATTAAGCATGATCTTTATGGCATTCCTGATGCGCCAAGGTTTGCTTTTTCTTCTGCAGAAGACAGGCTGTTGGAAATACCTATCTCTACGATCAATATTGCCGGGCGTAACATAAACTGTGGTGGCGGCGGTTGGTTTAGGCTTTTCCCTTATCGTTTTTCGCGTTGGGCAATTAATAGCGTCAATACTAAAGACCGGCAGCCCTGTATTTTTTATTTTCACCCATGGGAAGTGGATCCTGATCAACCACGAGTTGAATCTGCCAGTAGAAAGTCAAAGTTTAGGCACTACTTAAATCTCGACAAGATGCATGACCGGTTAGCCAACCTTATTGATGATTTCCATTGGGGTCGCGTTGATGAGGTGTTTTTGAGTGAAGAAACAAAAGCCCCCATAATTAATATCCGGAGTCATAATTAGTGCTTACCATTCATCAGCTTTCAGAAGACAAGTTTCCTCTGTGGGATGCGTTTGTTTCCAAGTCGGCAGAGGCTACATTCTTTCATCGGGCTGGGTGGAAAACGGTATTGGAAAGTGCATTTGGCCACAGAGGTTATTTTCTCTATGCAGAGCGCAATGGTGAAATAGAGGGGATCCTCCCCTTGGCTCACAATAAAAGCGTACTGTTTGGGAATGTTCTGGTTTCAACGCCTTTTTGTGTTTATGGCGGCATTGTTGCTGACGACCCAGAAGTTGCATCAGCTCTTAGGCAGGCGGCTTGTGACCTCTCTCATAGTTTGAAAGTAGATGCTTTAGAGTTGAGGAATATGAAAGCGTCTAATGAAGGTTGGCCAGAAAAGAGTCTTTATTCCACATTTCGAAAAAGCATTGATAGTGATTCCGATGTCAATATGAAGGCTATTCCCAGCAAGCAGCGGGCCATGATAAGGAAAGGGCTCAAAAATGGTTTGGTGAGTGAGGTGGGGGATCATTGGGACCGCGCGTATCGTGTGTACTCTGAGAGTGTACGAAATCTGGGAACCCCCGTTTTCACCAATAAATATTTTAAAATCTTGAAGCAAGTTTTTACTGATGATTGTGGTGTGATGATGATTTCACACCAGGGCAAAGATGTTGCGGGTGTGGTCAGCTTTTACTTTCGTGATGAAGTTTTACCTTACTATGGCGGTAGTATTGCCTCTGCTCGAACAATTAAAGGCGTAAATGATTTTATGTACTGGGAGCTCATGAGGCGTTCGGCAGAGCAGGGCATCAAAATCTTTGATTTTGGACGAAGCAAAAATGATACCGGACCATATCACTTTAAAAAACATTGGGGTTTTACGCCAGAGCCGCTGCATTATGAGTATTCATTGATAGCAGCGGATAGTGCGCCAGACATTAATCCGCTAAACCCTAAATATCAGTTATTTATAAAAGCTTGGAAAAAGCTCCCTCTTTTCGCGGCTAATTTAATAGGGCCAATCTTGGCTAAAAATCTTGGCTAATAAGGTCATGGATATATGAAACCGCCCCTGCTTTTTCTTTGTCATCGCATTCCCTATCCGCCCAATAAGGGCGATAAGATACGTTCATATCACCTTTTAAAGTACCTTTGTCAGCATTATCAAGTTTACCTGGGTACGTTTGTTGATGATCCTGAAGATTGGCAATATCAGCCGTTGATTGCGGATATGTGTGTAGAGAGCTGCTTCATTAAGCTGGAACCGCACAGAGCCAAATTGAAAAGTATGATCGGCTTCATTTCTGGCCAAGCCCTAACATTACCCTATTACAAAAATAGGGAGCTTAATAGTTGGGTTAAAGAGAAAACAGCGCAGCATAAAATAGAAAAATTGGTAGTGTACTCTTCGGCCATGGCGCAGTACACCATGACACGAGATTTTGGCTTTGAAAACACCGTGATCGATTTTGTCGATATTGATTCTGACAAATGGCAGCAGTACTCGACTCGTAAAAAATGGCCACTGAGTTGGGTGTACCGCAGAGAAGGAAAAAAGCTGTTAACTTTTGAGCAAAAAGTTGCGGCCAGCTTTGATAGTAGCTTGTTTGTTTCTTCTGCAGAGGCTGACATGTTTAAGCAGTTGTGTCCTCGGTCAGCTAACAAGATCAGTTTTTATAACAATGGTGTGGATACAGGCTATTTTTCTCCAGACATTGATACGCATATTCCCTACCAGTCGACAGAACAAGTGTTGGTCTTTACCGGTGCCATGGACTATTGGCCTAACATGGATGCTGTGACCTGGTTTGCAAAAAAAGTGTTTCCCAGTCTCCAAAAGAAGAATCCTGACCTTAGATTTTATATTGTAGGCAGCAACCCAACGGAAGAGGTTCAGCGGCTTGGTAATGGGATGGATATTGTCGTTACAGGTCGTGTTACTGATGTGCGCCCGTACCTTAAGCATGCAATAGCAGCAGTAGCGCCAATGAGAATAGCTCGTGGAATACAGAATAAAGTTTTAGAGGCGATGGCGATGGCTAAGCCGACTATTGTGACGAGCCAGGCATTAGAGGGTATTCGGGCAATCCATGGCCAGGAGGTTCTGTTGGGTGATAACGAGCAGGCATTGCAGGTGTTGATTCAAAGCGTTATTAACGGCGAGCATGTGGAAATTGGTGCTAGAGCTAGGCAAAAAGTCATGAGTGACTTCAGTTGGGAGGAGAATTTGCCGATAGTCGGATCTCACCTAGAAGATGTTACTGATTAATCAGGATGAATCATTCGATGGAAGAGAATCAATCTCCTCAAGCTCTGCCTCAGGTAAGAGACAATAGAGTGCTCTTTGGCATTCTTTCTATGTTTCTATTTGTTTCTATTTTAGGTGTTTTTTACCAAACAACATTTTCCATGGTTTCTACCTGGCTTCGCTCGGAAACCTATACTCATGGGTTTTTGATAATACCCATTACCATTTGGTTGGTGTGGCAAAAGAGAGCGCTGATTTCGTCTTGCCCCCTAACTCCTAACTACCTTGCCCTGATCCCTTTATCCCTTGCCGGTATTGCTTGGATGCTGGGATACCTAGTGGATGTTTTGGTAGTACAACAATTGGCGTTAGTGTCCATGCTGATCGCGAGTTTTCTGGTCGTTATGGGTTGGCGTCTCTTTAAAATTTTATTGTTTCCTCTTATGTTTTTATTTTTTGCAGTACCCATGGGAGAGGGGCTTGTTCCTGCACTGATGGAATATACCGCAACAGTGACGGTCACTTTGGTCAAGTTGACTGGGATTCCTGTATATCGAGATGGTATGTTTATCTCATTGCCTAGTGGCAATTGGTCTGTGGTTGAAGCCTGTAGTGGGGTTCGCTATCTCATTGCTTCTGTGACACTGGGCTGTCTTTTTGCCTACATTAATTACTCCAGTTATAAGAAGCGGCTTATTTTTATCGTTGTTTCTATGATTGTCCCCATTGTGGCCAATGGCTTGAGAGCCTACATGATCGTGATGTTAGGACACCTCAGTGGGATGGAGCTTGCCGTGGGCGTAGACCACCTGATTTACGGCTGGATATTTTTTGGTTTGGTGATGCTGGTTTTGTTTTCTATTGGATCGATATGGCGAGATCCGGAACCCCAAGGCCAGGAATCCCAAGACAAAGATGTCCTGAATGGTTTGGGGTATGGCCAAAATTTCTCAGCTACCAGACCCTTTGAATATAAACATTTAGTGGCTTCTCTAATCGTAACATTGATGACGATTTCACTCTGGCCAGCTTGGGTCTATGCCCTTAACCAGCTTCAGTACATGGACTCATATACCGAAATACATATTCCTGAAGGCCAAAAGAATTGGCAGGCAATCGAAGAAAAATCCTGGGAGTGGACGCCGCGTATTACCCGTGCCGACAGGGAAATTAATCAGTTTTATTCCTCTACGCAAAATAATTCGGAGACCATTGGATTACACCTTGCCCAATATCTTGAACAAAAACAGGGCGCAGAGGTAGTGAATAGTGAGAACAAGCTCTTCAATAATAAAATGTCGCAATGGCGAGTGTCAGAAAAGAGAAAAAAACAGGTCAAGTTGAATGATCGTGAGATTGAGGTTGTTTCGGCTGTGGTGAAAGGACCTAGAAAAAGTTTGTTGGTTTGGTACTGGTATCGAGTTGGTCGTCACCATACCGCAAATAATTACATCGCCAAACTTAGGGAGGTTGAAGCAAGGCTGATCGATGGTAGGAGGGATGCCTCGATACTTTCTCTTTCAGCCTCTATTGGTTCTGGTGAGACAGCAGAAGACATCGCTGTTGCGAACGAATTGCTACAGGGGTTTTTAACTAAAATGATGGCAGAGCTTGAGCATTCTCTCGATCAATCGGTGGGTAAAGCGGGTGATAACTAGTGTCTTTGCCGCCCAAAGTTGTTCATATTATCTATGCGCTGGGAACGGGTGGGTTAGAGAATGGTTTGGTCAATATTATTAACCGTACACCGGCTGACCGATACCGTCATGTCATCATTTGTCTTACTGATGCCACGGATTTTGCCAAACGTATTACCGCACCCGATGTTGAGGTGATTCAGCTTCATAAAAAGCCAGGGCAGGATTGGGGTTTATACTTTCGATTGTTAAAGACACTTTTTTCACTTCGTCCTGATATTGTTCATACCCGAAACTTGGCCAGTCTGGAGATGCAGGCGCTAACATTATTGTTGCCTGGTGTGAAACGTGTACATGGTGAACATGGCAGAGATATCTATGACCTGGATGGTACTAATAAAAAATATAATGCTCTTCGAAAAGTTTTGCGTTTATTTATTCATCAATATATTGCCGTGAGTAAAGACCTAGAGTCTTGGTTGAGAGACACCATCAATGTACCGCAGCAAAAGCTTAGGCAGATCTATAATGGTGTCGATAGCGAAAAGTTTCATCCGGGCACACTGGATGCTAAGAATGCCTTGCGAGGACAAATAACACCGCCCGGTTTTTTGCCAGACAATTCTATTGTTGTTGGGTCTGTGGGACGAATCGCAGAGGTTAAAAATCATAAATTATTGGTGGATGGCGTAAAGAGCCTTATCGATAACAGGCCTGAGTTAAAAAATAATCTGAGATTGGTTTTAGTAGGAGGTGGCCCTTTATCCGAATCACTACAAGCACATATTGCCGAGCAGGGATTGTCAGATTTAGTTTGGATGGCTGGGGACAGGAATGATATTCCTCAACTGATGCAATTAATGGATATCTTTGTTTTACCTTCCCTTGCAGAAGGTATTTCCAACACAGTCCTTGAAGCAATGGCCACTAAATTGCCTGTGATCGCAACAAACGTGGGCGGCAACCCTGAGCTTATTAGTGAAGGGGAAAATGGCTGCCTGGTAACGGTAGGCGATGTGGAGGGCTTGGCAACAGCCATTGGCGAGTTGGTAGATCATTCAGATGACAGGACATTGATGGGCCAAAATGGTTTGAATAGAGTGAGCTCAACGTTTAATTGGCCAAAAACAGTCAACGAATATTTGAATGTTTACGATGATTTGCTCGATATTTCTCAAAGGGCACAATAAATAAACAACACTAACAAATGATAACAAGTGAGCGGAAAAATAATTCATGTGTGGCATAGCAGGTATTTTTGACCTTCAAGGGCAGCAGTCGTTTGATGAAGGCTTGATTTCAGCAATGAATCAAATGCAGTTCCATCGTGGTCCAGATGAAGGTGGGCTTCATCTAGAGCCTGGTGTCGCTTTGGCGCATCGACGTTTGTCTATTATTGATCTGTCGTCAGGTCAGCAACCGATGCTGAATGCAGATGGCTCGGTGTGTGTTGTCTACAATGGTGAAATTTACAATTTCATGGAATTGGCTGAGCAGCTTAAAGCGAAGGGTTATAGTTTTCGCACACGATGTGATACCGAAGTCATTCTGTATGCCTGGATGGAATGGGGTGAACAATGCGTGGAGCATTTCCGCGGTATGTTTGCCTTTGCTATTTATGACCAAAAACAACAATCACTATTTTTAGCCCGAGACCGATTAGGCATAAAGCCACTTTTTTATTCCATTCTTCCCGATAATCAATTGGTCTTTGGGTCAGAGCTTAAGGTGCTTAAAGCACATCCTGACTTGCCCAGAAAATTGAACCCTCAGGCAGTAGAAGATTATTTTGCTTTGGGTTATATCCCCGAGCCGAAAACCATCTATAGCAATGTTTTCAAATTGTCCCCCGGGCATACATTATTACTAACAAGGGGACAACCTGTACCTGAGCCTCATGAGTATTGGGATGTACCCTTCAAGGTTACCGACGTTGTCTCAGAAGAATCATTACAGCAAGACTTACTGAAAAATCTGAAAGAAGCTGTCGGCATACGTATGGTCGCCGAGGTGCCGTTGGGTGCTTTCCTTTCTGGTGGGGTTGATTCCAGTGCAGTGGTTGCCATGATGGCAGAGCTGCAAGATGATCCAGTGAATACTTGTGCGATTGGTTTTGATGTAAAGCAATTTAACGAAACGGAATTTGCTTTAAAGGTGGCTGAGCGTTACAAGACTAATCATTTTGAGGAGACGGTAGACAGTGATGACTTCGACCTGATTGATGAGTTGGCAGCACTGTATGATGAACCCTATGCAGACAGTTCTGCGATTCCCACATATCGCGTTTGTCAGTTGGCCAAAAAGCGTGTGACGGTTGCACTATCCGGTGATGGTGGCGATGAAAATTTTGCGGGTTACCGGCGTTACCGCTGGCATATGAATGAAGAAAAGTTGCGCTCTCGTTTGCCCTTATGGTTCCGTCGTTTGGTTTTTGGCTTTTTAGGTCGGATTTACCCCAAGGCAGATTGGGCGCCTAAGTTTCTTCGCGCCAAAAGCACTTTTCAGTCATTGGCTAGAAACTCTGTAGAAGCCTATATGCATTCGGTGTCGCTGGCGAAAGAAGATCAGCGAGAGGCCCTATTTAGTAATAACTTAAAGCAACAGCTGAAGGGTTATAGTGCCATGGATACCTTTAACCGATATGCCGAGCGCGCGCCCACAGATGATGCGATGTCGCTGATCCAATACATTGATATAAAGACCTATCTGGTAGGCGATATCCTTACCAAAGTGGATAGAGCCAGCATGGCTCATTCTCTTGAAGTCAGAGTGCCATTGTTGGATCACAAATTTGTAGAGTGGGTTTCCAGTCTGCCGCCTAAATACAAGTTAAAAGGGAAGGAAGGAAAATACGTACTCAAAAAATCATTGGAGTCACATCTGCCACATGATGTTTTATACCGGCCCAAAATGGGATTTGGTGTTCCTTTAGCAAATTGGTTCCGAGGCCCATTAAAAGAACGGTTGCGCTCACGAATTGTAGAAGGTGGGTTGGCCAATACCGGCTTATTTAACCAACAGTATCTTGAAAAATTGGTGAATCAACATCAGTCTGGTGTACGTGATCACAGCGCTGTTCTCTGGTCGCTATTGATGTTTGAGGCGGCCACTAAAAATGACAATATTCAGTTGAATTGATGCCATGAAAATTCTCCATATTCTTGACCATTCGATACCGCTGCAAAGCGGTTATACCTTCCGTACCCGGAATATTTTGCGGCATCAGCGAGAGCTTGGTTGGTACACCACCCATGTGACGGGGCTAAAACATAAAGCAGAAACCTCGGCACTATCTGAAGAGGTTGATGGGCTGCATTTTTATCGCACTCCTGTTACTGACGGAGCTTTTTTCAAATTGCCAGTGTTGAATCAATGGCATGTGGTACGGACGCTGGCAAAGCGCATTGCAGAAGTGATTGAAGAAGAAAAGCCAGATATATTGCATGCCCATTCGCCTGCACTCAACGGCTTAGCTGCGCTACAGGCCAATAAGAAATTCAATTTACCCGTAGTGTATGAATGTCGTGCCTTTTGGGAAGATGCGGCGGTGGATCATGGTACCAGTAAAGAAAAGGGGCTTCGTTATCGACTGACCCGCGCTTTGGAAAGTAAAGTTTTTCGGGAAGTCTCTGCTGTCACCACCATTTGTGAAGGGTTGCGCCAAGATATTGTTGCCCGTGGCATTCCGGATAATAAAGTGACAGTTATTCCTAATGCCGTAGATATAGAGCATTTTAGTGTTGGAGGCGAAGCTGACCCGGGAATGGAGCAAGAGTTAGGTTTGTCGGGTAAAACGGTACTGGGTTTTATTGGCTCATTTTATGCTTATGAAGGTCTACCGCTGTTGTTGGAAGCTTTACCTCAGATGGTCGCTAATGATTCTAATATCCGACTGTTGCTTGTTGGTGGTGGCCCCCAGGAAGCACTCATTAAATCAAAAATTACTGAATTGAAATTACAAGATATTGTGGTAATGACAGGCCGGGTACCTCATACGGAGGTACAAAATTACTATAATTTAGTGGATGTTTTTATCTATCCTCGTCTTTCCATGCGCTTAACCGATTTGGTGACACCCTTAAAGCCACTGGAAGCTATGGCACAGGGTAAGTTGGTTGTAGCCTCTGATGTGGGTGGACATAAAGAGCTGATTACACACGGTCAAAATGGCTGTTTGTTTCAAGCAGATAATGCCAATGATTTAGCGAGAGTAGTGACTGAATTACTAGGTGCTAAAAATAGTTGGCCCGAGATGAAGATCAATGGCCGTCAGTTTGTAGAACAGGATAGAAACTGGGCTAACAGTGTCGGTCGGTACCAGCAGGTCTATGGTGATTTCAGGCATGATAGATGAATAGCGCTAAGGAAACTTTGCATTTAGGTGTTGTTGGCCCACTGCCGCCCCCAGCAGGTGGCATGGCAACTCAAACTCGTCAGCTCGTTAATTTACTGGGTGATGAGCAAGTTGATGTTACTTTGGTGCAGAACAATAAACCTTATCGCCCGAAATTGATTGAAAATGTAAAAGGCTTTAGAGCCTTGTTTCGATTGATTCCTTATCTATTTGATGTTTGGACACTGGCGGGCAAAGTAAACGTTATTCATTTGATGGCGAATTCTGGCTGGTCTTGGCAGTTATTTTCTGCACCAGTGATATGGATAGGTTGGTTTAAAAAAACGCCGGTCATCGTCAATTATCGGGGCGGCGAAGCACAAAGCTATTTTGAACGGTCTTTTCAATGGGTTTCTCCAACCTTAAAAAAGGCGAGTCTTATTGTTGTGCCTTCGGGCTACTTAAAAAAAGTATTTGCTGATTTTGGGCTGGAAACTCATGTAATTCCTAATATTGTTGATCTTGAGCGTTTTAAGCCTGCCAGTACAAAGCCGTTGACGCCGGTATTCAAGTTAATTATTACCCGAAATCTTGAGATTATTTATGGTATTGAGACGGCTATAAAAGCGACCGCTATTGCCAAGGAGCAAGTGCCGGACATCTGCTTAGAGGTTGCAGGCACAGGCCCACAGCAAGAGGTATTGGAAGAACTGGTTGAAAAATTAGGGTTGCAGCAACATGTCACATTTGTAGGGCGACTCGATGCACAACAAATTGTCGAGTTTTATCAATCGGCCGATATCATGCTGAACCCTACTACCGTCGATAATATGCCCAACTCAGTTTTGGAAGCACTAGCCTGCGGTGTGCCGGTTATTACCACTGATGTGGGGGGTATCCCCTTTATTGTTGAACATGAAAAGACGGCAATGATGGTGCCTGTTGGAGATGAAGTGGCGATGGCTAGCCAGATCGTATCGCTCTATCAGCGTGGTGATATCAGAGAAAACCTTGTTTTAAATGGATTGGCTGCGGTGCAGCCTTATGCCTGGCCTTGTGTGAAAGGCCTTTGGATAGATGTGTATCACGAGTTAAAGGTAATCAAATGAGCTTGTATACGAAGCTGGTGTCTGGAGTGGTTTTTCCCCTACACGAAAAATTAAAAAAGCACAGCACTGTTCGGGTTCGAAAAGACATGGAACGGAATCAGTGGCTATCATCAACTGAACTTGAAAAAATACAGTTAGATAATTTACGTACTTTTCTCTCTGATATCGGTACGAATGTTCCCTATTATAGAGAACTTTTTTTGTCTCTTGAGTTTGATCCAAAAAATCTCTTTTCTTTAGAGCAGCTGGAACAATTGCCTCTGACGGGAAAGCCGGGAATTAGAGAAAACCAGGATCGGTTAAAGGCGGATGATGCCGTTGGTTTAGCCCGATTTAATACGGGTGGATCCAGTGGTGAACCACTAATTTTCTACATAGGATCTAAAAGGGTGAGCCACGATGTGGCGGCTAAATGGCGCGCTACTCGGTGGTGGAATGTAGATATTGGTGACCCAGAGATTGTTGTGTGGGGCTCCCCCATTGAACTGGGTGCTCAGGATCGTGTACGGCAAATTAGGGATAAATTGTTTAGAACGCAATTGTTGCCAGCCTTTGAAATGTCTGAAGAAAAACTGGATGGGTTTATCGGCACCATACAAGATGTGAGGCCCTCGATGCTGTTTGGTTATCCTTCGGCATTGGCTCATATTGCTGGGCATGCGCAAAAAAGAGGGGTAGACCTGAGCAATATTGGTATACGTGTTGCTTTTGTTACCTCAGAACGATTGTACGATCACCAGCGGGGAAAAATAGAACAGGTGTTTGGTTGTCCGGTGGCCAATGGTTATGGTGGACGTGATGCAGGTTTTATTGCCCATCAATGTCCAGAGGGCAGCATGCATATCACCTCTGAAGACATTATTGTTGAAATCGTTGATGGCGATGGGCAAGTGCTTCCTGTGGGAGAGTCGGGTGAAATAGTTGTTACACACCTGTCTACCCGAGATTTTCCTTTTGTTCGTTACCGTACGGGTGATATGGGTATTCTCAACAGTGAGCTATGTTCCTGTGGCCGGGGTCTGCCAGTACTAAAAGAAGTACAAGGGCGCTCAACCGATTTTCTTGTGGCCCAGGATGGAACCGTGCTCCATGGATTAGCACTGATTTACATTTTACGAGATTTGCCGGGTATAGCAGCCTTTAAAATCACTCAGGAATCGCTTGATCTGACGTGTGTCGATATTGTGCGTAATGATGACTATGAAATCACCAATGAGTCCGCCATTACCTCGGTATTTAAGCAAAGGCTTGGTGATGTTGTTGAGGTTAAGTTTTCCTATTGTGATGAAATAAAACCAGAGAAGTCTGGTAAGTTTCGTTATGTGATTAGCAAGGTAGCATCATCATGAAAACTCAGTTAATTATGAACGTGTGTCGGTAAGCAGAAAATATGCGCGATATTATTATAACGTTGTTGGTCTTAGGCACATTGCCATTTATTTTGCGTAATGCCTATATCGGTGTTTTAGTGTGGTCGTGGCTAAGTTATATGAACCCCCACCGGTTGGCATGGGGGTTTGCTTACAGTATGCCCTTTGCTCAGATTGTGGCCATTACTTTATTTGCATCACTTCTGTTTAGTAAAGACAAGAAGCAAATACCGATGAATGGTACGGTATTTATTTGGATACTGTTTATTCTATGGATGTTAGTGACGACCTTGTCTGGTTTTTTTCCAGATGCAGCCATGACCATGTATACCAAAATATTTAAAATACAGATTGTCACCTTTTTAACATTAATGTTGATTACTGATCAAAAACGTCTTGACCAACTTCTATGGGTGATTGTGGGCTCAATTGGTTTTTTCAGTATTAAAGGAGGGATTTTTACCCTTATGACGGGTGGTGGATTTAGGGTCTATGGTCCTCCGACCAGCTATATTTCTGAAAATAATGCACTTGCAGTTGCGACGTTAATGATCATCCCTCTTATGCTTTATCTCCATCGTATTTCTACGCAGAAATGGCTGCGCTATGGGTTGATTTTTGGGGCTATTATGAGTCTGGTCTCTGTTGTTGGATCACAGTCCAGAGGTGGGCTGTTGGCTATTTTGGCAGTAGCTGTATTTTTCTGGCTTAAGACCAAAACAAAAGTTGCCAGTGGGATAGCTATTATTTTATTGGGCACGCTGGGCTTCGCGTTCATGCCAGATAGCTGGCATGAACGTATGGATACCATACAAAATTATCAAGAAGATGAGTCTGCAATGGCTCGAATTAATTCTTGGCAATACAGTATCAATGTGGCAAGTGACCGTCTTACGGGTGCTGGCCTTGCTTCTTGGTCGTCTGAAACATTTGCGATATATGCTCCTGACCCTAATATAGTTTTCGCAGCACACAGTATTTATTTTTCAATTCTCGCCGATCATGGTTGGCCCGGATTGGTTATGTTTCTTTTGATCCTGTGGTTGACTTGGCGTAACTTGTCTAAAGTGATTCAGCGAACTCAAAAAGAACCAAGCTCAGCTCAAAATTTTTTGGCGAGAATGCTTCAAGTTAGTCTGATTGCTTATATGTCAGGAGGTGCTTTCTTAAGTATCGCTTATTTCGATTTGCCTTGGCATCTAGTAGCAATTGTTGTTCTACTTAACTCTCCGTCCTTCGTTAAAGGGGAGCAAGAGAATGCGGCAGAACGTGATCCTGATAATCATAGGATACCTGTAAAACTTAAAGGTAATAACGGTTAATTTTTTGACTGAACTGACCCTATATATCATTAGGTATGGCTAAGTTGCCCGCACTGTTGGATTAATATTTTTTTATATTGGATTATTAGAGCATGCCTGAATCTCAACCATTTATTAGTATTGTTGTTCCGACCCGTGATCGGATTGATTGGCTGCGGCGCTGTCTTAACGGAATTGTGGAGCAAGATTTTCTCCATTACGAAGTTGTGGTAGTCGATGACGGGTCTACAGAAAAAGTCATATCTGCCTATCAGGCAATGATGGGGGAGTTTGGTCCTAGGTATCATTTGGTTCGTGCAAATTGCGATAGCAATCGCCGACTGGGACCTTCAGTAGTACGTAATATAGGTATCACCCACTCGAAGGGCGAATATGTGGCTTTTTGTGATGATGATGATTACTGGTGTCGGTCAGATTTACTTTCCGTTGCAGTGGAAAGTTTAAAGCAAACTGGAGCAGAATTATTTTTTTCTAATCAGAAAATTCTTCATGATGAGACGGTAGTCTCTAAGACCAGCTTTAAACATGTTGAGGCCACTTTGAAGGCGGAGCAATGCTTGAAAAACCTTAACGTTTATCAGATTGATCGGCAGCAAATTCTTAGTTTCCCTGATTATGCGCATTTAAATATTACTATTGCAAAAGCGCATCTATTGGACAAAGTCGGTGGCTTTTGGGAAGAGACCCGTTACGCTGAAGACGTAGATTTATTTGTTCGACTTTGTGACAAAGCCAATGGTATTTTATTCCGGCCCGACGTGTGTTCTGCTCACAATGCCCCAGTTAAGCATGACCGCGAGTCCGCTTCAAAAATTGTAGGCGATGTGAATCGAAGGCTACTGGAGAGCTCTGTTTATTGGCATTTGCTAGCGAGCTGTCAAACAGAGGAGGCTATTCGCTATGCCAATAGCTCTCTATCCTCTAACTCAAAGCTTCTTTCTCATGAGTTGGAAGGTAGGGGATCACTTAAGGCTGCGGCATCTGTTGCCCGAATGGCTTTTGGTGCTAGGCCAACCATTAAATGGGGATTGTATGCACTATTTTTGTCGATTAAAGCATTGCTCATAAAGGATAGGGGGCATACGGTTGAATAAGAATATACCCTTATATGCCTAAGGGTTTGAGGACTATAATGTCTAAATGACGATAAGACGGATTTTATGTGCAGGACTGTTCCTGTTGGTTTTCCTATTGCTGAACCCGGCATTAGGTTCATGGGATGATTATAAAGACGCGAAATTAAGAACGCGTACAAATCAACCCACTTCTAAACTAGAAACAGCAAAGCTTTCTGATTCAGATAAAAAAACACAAGCAGATACATTCTCGCTGGTATATACCCGTGTACCAAGAACACATGGTCAGCATGACGTTACGTTAAAAAATGGATCCAGCTATAGATTAGAGAGCCCTGATATTTGGGATAAGCTTCCTGATTCAGCTAACATGTTTGATGGCTTTAATGCTCCAGGCCAACTTGTCCTTCGTTTCTCCGATGGATCAGAAAAAATATTATATGATTGCGTTACGGATAAACTTCCTTGTGTTCCATTGGATCCTTCAATTTCTTTTGATGGAAAAAAATTGCTGTTCTCGCTATATAAAGGCTCAAGTTTTAGGAAGGGTTGGTGGGCTGGAACAACATTGCCTAATCTTTATTTAGGGGTATCGGTAGAGGCCCAGTTGCATGTAATAGACTTGGCATCGGGGGATGTGACGCCACTTACACACAGCCCAGGAAATATGGATGTAAGCCCAGCTTGGTTGCCCGATGGACGCATTATATTTGCTTCAACTAGAGCGGGTAACTATCGTCCTTGGTTGGATCGTATTACTCCTCGGGGGAAGCCAGAACCACAGCTTTTTATAGCTAATGCCGATGGTTCAGATGCAAAAAATATAACACCTCATGAATTATCTACGGCTATGCACCCCTTTGTTCTTAAAAATGGCCGCGTGGCTTATAGCTCACTATGGATGAGCCATAATTTGGCCTATGGCGGTACCAATGGCGGCGTTAACTGGCCAAACACCATTGATAATATGTGGATGGTCAGTGATGTTGATTCCAATGGCGGTGATATGACAGCACTTCTTGGCGCACACCGAGCGTCAATCAAGGATGCTAACGGACGCAGAAAAACCATGAAAGCACTTCATTTTCTTGGGCAAAGAAAGAATGGGGATATTTGTGTTGATAACTACTACAGGGGTAACAATTTAGGGCTGGGAGATATTTTTTGCTGGACTCCTGAGCCAAAAGGGATTGAAGGAAAACTCCCACACTTTTTGCCACGTAATATCTACAGCGTGGCAACCTGGTCAAAGTCAAATGATGAGCCGTCATGGAAAATTGATGGTATCTATCAAGGTAAAATTGGTTATCCAGAAGGGTTGGATAATAACGAATTAATGCTCACTGTTGGTCGAGGTTACTGTACTGATGTAACGGGTACTGTGGTTGGCTTTCAAAAAGCAGTTGAAAACCAACCTGAAAAGAGAGCCTGCGATACTGGTATTTACCAGACGACCCAAATTCCAAGTGTATCCATGAGTGATCTTAGTGTCGTTGTGGACCGTCCAGAATGGCATGAGTTTGGGGCTCGAATTGTTCGTGGCCGAGCCGCCCAGACGTCGAAAATGATAACGACAGGAAATGATACGTGTCAATTGGCCAGCTCTGATGCTGGTACGGCTGAAACTTCGCCTAGCCAACCGTATCAATTCAATAAGAACTATAAAGCCAGTGCAAACCATGGAGGTGAAATTGATGGCTTATCTCATAGTGAATTAGCAGGCATACGGTTCTATGAGATTGTACCCAATCATTCTCGAAAGCGTGGCTTCAAGAACTCCATTGGAAACAAGCTGAAACTATTGGGGGACGTTCCATTACTGAAAGACAAATCGTTTAAAGTAGAATTGCCCTGTGATACGCCGTATCTCATGGCTGGCATAGATACACAGGGTCTTATTATCAAGCGGGATCAAGTGCCTCAGTCGCTTCGCCCAGGGGAAAAAAGAGTTTGTACCGGTTGTCATCTACATTCAAAGGCGGGCCGGTCTTATGAAAAGTCAAAGGCATTTACTGCTCTACCCATATCGTTATCTGAACCGAGTCCCGTACCTTCTTACGAAAAAGACATTAAACCGATATTTATACGACACTGCGTAGCTTGTCATACCGGGGACGTGCCATTAATGGATTACAGTAAGCTGGTGTGGGATTATGCTCAGGAATTTGTCCCTGATGATCGAAAGTTAAAAGTTAGAGAGTCTAAAAATCCTCGTCGGCGTTATGGTTTACAGCGACCCTATAGTAGTCGTTATGTCAACACGATGTTTGCTCGCGAAAGCCTACTTTATTGGAAAGCCGCTAATCAACGTATGGATGGGCGTGCAGATGAAACCTATCCAAATGATATCGATTTTGGTGCTAATCACCCTTCAGGGATTAGTGCTACAGAGTTGAAAGTATTGGGAAACTGGTTAGATTCTGGTGCTGGTAGTGTGCAGGCAAGTCCTTGACTAAATGTATCTTCCCTTAGTTGTTAATAAATCATTAGTTTGAGAAATACATGAGTAAACTAATAAAAATATATGGTGAAAGAAACACCAATACTAATTACATGAGTGAATTAATTCGGTTGAACCTGGATATAGAAGAAATTGAGGGCGTGGTACCTTACCGTCTACTTCAGATGCAAAATATTCTTCCGGGTGAAGAGTGGTTAAGAGATGCTTATTTTTATTTCACTTGTGGTCAAAATCTTGGTTGGAAGCATACTTGCGTGAAATCAGTTGATAAACTACGTCGGTATAGCGTGGTACAAAAAAATCAACCAGCCTTTCTGACAATTACTAAAAATCCATATTCCTGGTTACTCTCGCTACATAGACGACCTTATCACCAGTATTATTCGAAACAGCCAGACTTAGAAACATTTCTGGGTTTGCCGTGGAAAACTGTAGGGCGAGACAATACTAAAAAATGGCTACAAAATCCCGTTGAACTGTGGAATCTGAAAAATCGCTCTTATCAACAATTGTTAGAATTGAACGCCATGAATATCACAACCGAGCAGATATTTGAAAATCCTGAGGCTATTGTGGATAAGGTAAGCGCTAGATTTTCAGTAGGGAAAAAGAGCGATAAGTTTATAAACTTTGAACGATCAACCAAAGATAAAAGCAAAGATAGTAATTATTATCGTGATTATTATCTAAATGAGAGGTGGCGAGAGAAGCTCTCTGACCAAGCCATTACGATGATTAATGATCGTGTGGATAAGGACCTAATGGCTCACTTTGGTTATCAAGTATTGTCATAAGAGTTTGTAATGTTGGGCGTTGGGGGTGAATTCTTTTAAAAAATTGATAACTCTGCATTACTGATCGATTCTTCGGGTGGTAGGGGATCGCCAGACAAGTGCCCCGTCTCTATTAAGAAATTGTCCAAGGCTAAGGTTGTGGCACTGCGCCAAGGTTCCTTATTAAAAAACCCATGTTTTTGGTCTGCTGCAATAACTGTTTTTACCATCACGCCATATTCAAGTGCCTTCCTTCTAAACTCATCTCCTTGTTGTCGTAGAGGGTCTTTGTCGCCAAAAATGAGTAAAGATGATGGTAGATGGCTATCTATATGTTGATTGGGAGAGATAGTGTTAACCACATGGTTCGGCATCATTTTAATGAGTTCTAACTCCCGTCGGCTAAATTCAAGCTCTGGGCTGGCATTGGTTAAATCTAAAACTGGGTTAAATAGCGCGAGTAAACTAGGTCGTATATTTGCTGTTAATTCGTGGGGTGGTTGAAGATTACAGAGTGAAAGGCAAGCAGCAATATGGCCTCCAGCTGAGTTGCCTGAGGAGACAATTTTTTGCGGGTTTATGCCCAGTTCATCTCCATGATGATTTAGCCACTTCAATGCATCAATACCATCTTCAACCGCTGTGTTTGGTGTTGTGTGATGACGACTGTCAACGCGATAGTTAGCTCTTATCGCAACCATTCCTCGCTTGGCTAGATAATTTGATAGCCACAGGAATTGATTTAATTCTCCACTGACCCAGCCTCCACCAAAAAAGAAAAGAATAGCCGGACGACGATCATTTTTTGTCCAATTGCGTGGGAAATGTACTTGTAGTTGTAATTTTCCCTGTGGCGTAGCTTTGTAGATGTAGTGTTTGACGATGGGTTTACTAGAAAAAAATTTTAGATAAACAATAAAAATTAGTGAGAGTATAGCTAGAATGCCTAACACCCACGGGGCGTACTCTTTGAGCCAAATCATCAGTGACACTCAATTCTCAGTTATTTTTTAATCGACAACGTGTATAAGTTTTCTATACAGGTATTTATTTCGGCGTATACAGATTCATAAACAGGTAGAGGCTTGTTGTATGGGTCTGAAATTTCAAAGGCTTTTCCTTGGGTGGTTAGCCCTCCAAGGAGAAATGTTTTTCCTGCTGCTGATTCAGATATGTCTGATAATTTGCTCAAATGTTCTGCCTCCATGACGAAAATCATGTCGGCCCAGTTGATAATCTCTTCAGAGATGACGGTAGAGCGGATATCTTTCATATCGAGGCCTTTGTTTTCTGCAATTTTTACCATTCTGGGATCAGAAGGTCTGCCTCCTTGGGGGTGAAAGCCTGCAGATTTAAACTGGTGGCGTATATCTTTTCTTTCAATATGTTCCGCCATTACATGGGCAAGTGCACTACGGTTTATATTGCCATAACAAAGGAAGAGTATATTTTTGGAGGTCTTTAATCGAGGTAAAATCTTTGAGCAATGGCTATGCTTGATGAAAACATTTCTGGATAAATTTCCCTTGAATAAAGAAAAAAATCGGTTGGTGTATGAGCAGATTATTAGCTTGATATCTATCAGGCCAGGTTTCAGGTCTGAAAATGATTGAACATCAAAAAAATGTCTGGAGGAGAATATATGTAGCAGATCTTTAAGTGCGCTACCAAGGCTGGGGATTTTTATTAACTTTGTGTCTGCATCTTTTCTTGCTACAGCTTCTAACCATCGAAGATCACTGGAGAGTTTTCGGCAAGTAATATTACGGCGATAAGGGGTCTTATAGTCTACATTTCCGTCTGTGTAGAGTTGGTAGAGCATATAGGGGAAGTCTGCTCCAGCAGCAGTGGCTAGGGGAAGGGATCCCCAAAAACGACCATTGATCTCAATGAGAATAAAGTCTCCGGAAGATAAGTTCTTTTTGAACTCGACCATAGCGACACCATGCCAGTTTAGAGCCTTGATCAGCTTTTCACTGGCTTCCAGTAATATGGGATCAATATCAACGCTTTTCCTATAACTGCTTCCTCCACCTGATAGTGGCATTTCATGCAAACGCTGATGTTGGAAGGAATATAGAATTTCCCCATGGTCTGCAATTATCTCAATCCCTATACCGGTACCGGTAAAATAACTTTGGAGTACTAGGTGAGTGTGTTGCAGTAGTTGTGTGCAGATTTTAAGTAATTGCTCTTGTGTATGTGCGTAGCAGACCGTGAGACTTGTTCGTTCCGGGTTATCTGAGATAGAACGCCCAGGTTTGATCACTATAGGGTAGGTGAATTCTTTTCGGTGAGAATCAAGGTCAGAAATTTTGGTAATGTCCCATGATTTGGGGAGAGGGACATGGGATTGATTTGCCAGTAGTGTTGTTTTTGATTTATCTAACACTCGCTCAAGGGCATCCAGATCTGGCATTGTGATTTTATGAGCGTATTCACTGTTATGAAACTGGCGAGCAATGGGTACAAGTGTGCGCTCTGTCGCAGGAATGATAAGTTGATATTTATTGCTTTCTAGCTGGTATCTAAGCCAGCTGAGAAAAGCCTCTGTTTCCTCCAGAGGGTGGGGGTATAACAGTACTGTTGCTGTGTATTTAGAATATCGACTAATTGGATCGTGTTGGTGGGATGAGGCTGTTACATTGATTTTTTTTCGCCCAAGGGAGCGAATGATGGCAAGCGCAGGTAGAGTGTCTCCGTCCAGCACCAGTACATTTTTCTCTTGGTGTGAGGGATCACTCATAGATACTCTCCAGAGCTTTCTGGAATTGATATCTGGTTATCTTTAAGAAAGCTGATGAAGTTATGTAGCATTTTTTGAGTTTGCTCATCAGGTAAGGGAGGAACCTTTTTTTGATGAGATCTAGCATGGCTTCTTAGGTTGACAACATTTTTAACAAAATTGTCTGGAACGGGTATGTCTAGTTGTTTAAACAGAGTGGCCAATTTGGCTGTATCGTTGAAACTTTCTGTTTTAAAGAAAATGAAGGGTATATTTGGTAATTTTTTTTGCCATGCAGCTACACGGCTTTCAGTTTCGAACCAATACCACAGTGCTTTGTAATAAGGATGCTTAAACTCTAAATCGTTATCTAGTGCGTCAGCGATAGAAATAAGGTTTGTAGGTGCACGGTAATCCAGCCACCACCGATTGCCTTCAATAGTGCCGGGTTGATCTTGGAGTGCGTAAATAGAATTTGCCACATTGGTAGGATTTCTTACTAAGTGAAGGACTTTGATCTTGTCACCAAAATCTTCTACGGCATATTCTATAAATGTTTTTATAAACAAGTGGTTAGCTTCTAAGTAGTACTCTTTTCCGATAGCCTCTCGACGGATGTTGACAGATTTTCTGATTTTATAAAATTCTTCGACAGCGCTTTCGTTGCCATAGACTGCAGCATGAAGAATATTGTCATGCATGGCGGGGTAGGGCTCATGTAACGCAACACAGTTCTCTAGTTGATTAAATATATCAACCAAGGTGAGCGTGCCACTTCGACCGGTCGTTGCAACAAAAATCAAACTTTTCAGTTTTCGTAGTTTTAGATCGTAATAGCGGTTCACCACGGTGGCAGCTTGCTTGTTATAAAGTAGCTTGCCAAGCATATTAAACATACCCAATGACCTTTGAATCTTGTTTTCCATAGGATGTTTCCTAAGCCTTGATCATTCTCGAATGCCTTACAAGGACGATGATCTTAGACCTACAAATTGTCAGTGATGATAACAGATGAGCGTTCGATAACGTACGGCCCTTGGTGTTACCTTTCAAGCTTGAAAGTATATAGGTATTACGTTGTTTTTGAGGGTGACAGTCGGCTATAGAGTAATTTTATTTCTAAGAAAAAGGGGTGTTTTGATATCGCTAGGCCAGCAAGCCATCCGATGAAAGCGGTGAGCATAAGTAAAATGAAGCGAAACAACAGGTCCGTGGTAAAACCTTGTATGGCTATATTTGCAATGATAGTGGGGGTGATTGTAAAAAGTAGTGGTATCAGGGCTTGTCTGGCCAAAGCAAACAGTTTCGTTATATCTATTGATAGTATTTGTTTGGTATAGATTAAAGAGATGAAAAATTTAATGACAAAAAAACCAACCAAGGCAAGACACACGGCTTCTAGCCCAAAAAAGCTGGCAATAGTAACCATAGCCAGTTTTGCTAAGTTTGCAATTATTCGAATTTTTAAGGTGATGTCGGGGCGGCCGTATGCGATAAAAAGGTTGTCAGCAAACAATATAGGTGGCAGGAAAATACCAGCTGTACAGAGAATTTTTACCAGGGGAATTGCTGCATCCCATTGGGTGCCATACAGTACCTGGATGACCTCTTCTGTATAGAGAAAGAGGAAAGTGAAAAAAGGCCAAGCAAAAACAAATGAATAGGCAATCGCTTTTAGGTAGCCATCGGTTAATTTTGTTAAGTCGTTATTATCCCTAGAAAAAAGAGGAAGAATTGTCGGGCGGATACTGCTGACAAAAATATTGTCGAATAACGAGAATGTGCTAAAAGCACGGGAGAAAAACCCAAGTGCTGATAGTCCAAGTAAGCGCGCGATTAAGGCATCAGTAGCACTGGTAGCAAACTGGGTAATAATGTTACCCAGCCCGACTATTGAGCCAAATCGAAAAATATTTCTAGCACCATGAAGGCTTGGGCTGATTTTCATTCCTTTGGGGCGAAAGAAGCATGAGAGAAAAACAATGCATGATGTTTCTGTAATGGCTCCATAGGCAAGACAAAGGTAATGAGCCCCATCATATGCAGCCCATACGGCTACTAAAATCCCAAGAAGCGTTGCGATAAACGCAATACATGATGTTATATGGAAGCGTAGATTTTTCCTGAGAAGTGCTAATGTGACAGAGCCGAAAGGGATTAAGAAGAAATTAATGGACAATAACTGTAATAGTTTATTAACACCCTCTTCGTGAAAAAAATCAGCTGCAAGTCCCGACATGAAAAACAGTAGTGTTCCAAGGGACCACGCTATGATGAGGCTGAGTGTAAAGGTTGTGCGGAGTTTAGCTTCATTGAGATTTTTTTCCTGAATAATGTATTGGTTCAGTCCAAAATCGCGAAAAAGGTGGGCAAGAGCAACGATAGAAAAACCGGCACTGTAAATGCCAATGTCTTCTGGCGTTAGGAGCCTAGCCAGTATCATGGTTGAAATAAATTGAAGTACTAGCGTTAAATAACGCCCTGTGGCGCTATATACGATAGCGGAGCGAGTGGTCATCGTCATTTTTGGGTTGTTCCTTTCCGAAGCTCTCTCATTGTGTGGGGAGTTTAACTTATCTGCTTTCTATGTGCGGCCCTCGTTTTAGCCATTTTTTAAGCGGGGCTGAAGTTAAGTTTATATGGCTTGGTATCAGTTTAGTGCATCTATTGTGTTTCTATGGACGGTTTTTGCGTAAAAAAAACCGACAGTTGAGTCAAGCTTGGTTGGCTGGCAAAATTACACCAACATAAATTTAGGGGTAGGGCATAATGAAAAATCTGTTGCATGGCTCCGTTGCAACGATATTGCCCCTTCTGCTACAAACCAGAAAAAAGCAGTATGTGTCTATTTTGACCTACCATCAGGTACTCCCTGAATTTGATTATATGAGACCGAGGGAACCTACTGTCTCTGATTTTGAGTGGCAAATGGAATTGCTGGCTAAATACTTTAACCCGATATCGTTATCTGATGCCCTGACTGCATTGGAATATGGTGAATTACCAGAGAGAGCAGTTTGTGTGACCTTTGATGACGGTTATGCAAACAATGAAGAGCTAGCCATGCCCATTTTGACAAGGCTTGGTATACCGGCAACTGTTTTCGTGTCGACTAATTTTTTAAATGGTGGGCGGATGTGGAATGATTCAGTGATAGAGGCATTGAGAATCGCTGAAGGAGAAGAGTTGGACCTGAGGTTGTCGGGCTTGGGCTTGGGTTGCTATCCGATTAGGACTGTAGAAGAAAAGCGTAAGGCGGCGGGTGTTATCATTCGTGAGATAAAACATTGGCCTCCGGAGAAAAGGGCTGAAGCCGCTACCTCAATTGAGTCCATGGTTGATTCATTGCCAACCAATATAATGATGACGGATGACCAAGTAAGGTCGTTGAAAAAAAATGGTGTTGCTATTGGTGCACATACTAAAAGCCACCCCATTCTATCAACATTGGATCTTGATCTGGTACGGCAAGAAGTGATGGGCTCGAAACAGTATCTTGAATCGATACTGGGTAGTGAGGTTCGTTATTTTGCCTATCCTAATGGCCGCCCTGGAGTTGACTACCTTATTGAGCACCGAGATATCGTTGAAATAGCTGGTTTTGATGCGGCTGTTTCGACCAGTTGGGGGGTTGCCTCAAGTTTAAGTGACAAGTGGCAGCTTCCAAGATTTACTCCTTGGGATAGAACACCTTTACGCTTTATGGTCCGCCTATTACTCAACTTTAGGAATCCCGCTTGATTCAGAGTGGAGTTTTTTTTCATCCTCTTTATTCCATTGCCCTACACTTTTTAGATTGTCTTTTAGCCCTGGTAGTGGATATCCTTTAGTATAAAGTTCTAGTGCATACTTTTTGGCCTCAGCATACTCTTTCATATCAATTAAAAGTAAAGCAAGATTGTATTTGGTTTGCGCATTTTGTGGCTGTATCTCTAAGGCTTTTCTATAGTTTTCTAGGGCCATAGTCCTATGATTGATTTGGTGAAGCAGAATTCCATAAAGCATATAAGTGGTACCGTCTTTAGGACTAAAGTGGATAGCCCTTTGGAGAAAGCATTCGGCCTCTGTATACCTAGATTTTTTTGGCGACTTCCACGTGTTAAGTCTGTCTCTAATTGCGCTGTATAATGCCCGGTGATGATTAGGCCATGCGGTCAAAGTGTATGAAACATCCCCCATGGGAGACACGGTGGTTTGTCCTTCGATGAGTTGTTCTACGCTGGGAGCGAAATGGTATTTTTCTACAACCTTAAGTTCTTTTGAGAATTGGTGCCGTTGTAAGTAATCATAAGGGCCAAAATTAATTTCTGGCCCCCTGCAGGGAACACCTTGTAACGTGTCGCCAACCCATGGTGCATGTCCTTTATAGGTGGCGGTTTGAGCATAAGAATATGTGCCTAAGAGAAGAGCACACAGAAAAAATTTGATAGAAAATGAGTGGAACATCTTTCCAACCGCAGTAGAGTTTTAGCTAGTATGTCTTACCAGCAGGTGTTAGTTAAGGGGTAATTGAACTACAAAATGCTTTGAAATCAAAATTTGCTATACAGTAGTGTTTTTATGATAGCTGAGTCGGTGGTTCTGGGCATTCTATTAGTAGGCCATTAGGCGTTTCTTTACAATTTTCCGATGTTGAGTAATCAAAAACATGTTGGGACTTAAAGATATAAAGACTGGGTGTTATGAAGCAGGTAATTTATAAAGTTTCTAAATATATGGGCTTGTTTGCCGTCTGTAGATGGTTCACCCGTAAAAATATACGAATTCTTGGCTATCACGGAATATGGCTGGGAGAAGGCCATTTTGGCAATTTTTTATTCATGAGTCCTGAAAAGTTTGCGTGCAGAATGCAAAAACTCAAAGACATGGGTTTTCCTGTTCTCTCTCTGGATGATGCGTTAAGGCAGCAATCTAAAGGTGAACACCCGAACTTTACGACAGTGATTACTATTGATGACGGTTGGTACAGCTCGTTCCTGTATATGTTGCCTGAGCTGGAGAGGCAGAAATTTACAGCCACCATGTATGTGACAACCTATTACAGTGAAAAACAGGTACCTGTTTTTAATGTGATGCTGCAGTACCTATTTTCTGCGACGAAAGTAGAAACACTGAATACAAAAAAATTAGGTTTGTTGGTAGAAAAGGTTGTTGACTTGCGAGAGTCTTTACAAAAAGATCAGGTGGTGGCTTTGCTACAGCAGCATGCAGATCAGTTACCCTCAGAATCTGAGCGCCAAAGTCTTTTGTCTTTGTTGAGTGAACATCTGGAAATTAGTTATTCCTCTCTTTTTGAAAACAAGTTGTTTCATTTGGCGAGCGCTGATCAATTACAAGATATGGCTCATCGAGGTATTGATATTCAATTACATACTCATCGTCACAGAATTTCCCTGAAGGGCGTTGATTGTACTGAGCAAGAGCTGGTGGATAATAAGGATGAATTGAGCAAAGTTGCCCAAGAATCCCTAGTACATTTCTGTTATCCAAGTGGTATTTATGACAAAACAGTTTGGCCTACCCTTGAGAAACTGAATATTGTATCTGCAACGACGACAGAAACAGGGTTAGTGGATAATCAATCACATAGGTATGCGTTACCAAGAATTTTGGATGGCGAGGAAATCTCTGATATCGAGTTTGAGGCGGAATTATCTGGATTTGGTGAGTTGAAGCGCAAACTACTTAGCTTTGTTAGGCATTAAAAAGAGATAACATTATGGGTGGAAAGCTCAGAGAGTACTTTGATCTTGTTCAGCGTACGGCCAAAAATCCGGCCAATAAGCCTGTCGCTAGGCAGCTTGTTGAGTTGGTTGCACTGTTTGTGCGATCCCGGCTTGGTCCCGGTTATTATTTTAAAGCTCAGATGTGCAGTCGAAACTATGCCTTTTCTGAGGTGATGGGGTTTCTTAGTCTCCGACAGTATAAGCGGCAAGTTTATCGCTTAAATAATCGGTTATATCATAAATGCTCTCAAAACAAGTCGATTGAAAAGGCTATTTTGTCTACGTATGGAATTCCTACCCCGGAACTATTGGGGCATTTTCATGGTGTCCGAGGTTTAACTGTTCAGGGTGAAATGTTTAGAACAAAAGCACAGCTGCAAGAATTACTCTATCAACAATCAGTTGGTAATAAGTTGTGCTTTAAATTAATTGATGGTTGGGGTGGTATGGGATTTAGGGCGATAGAATGCTTACCAGAAAAGCGTTTTTTAGACCTTCAGCGTCAAGAAGAAAGTAGTTTTGATGAGTTTTTCCAAAGTTTATGTAACCCTGAAAAAGATGGCCTTATTGTTGAGCGTTACCTTGAGCAGCATCCCGCATTCGCTTCTTTTAACACAAGTAGTGTGAACACCTGTCGTGTATTACTGAGAGTGAAGGGCGATGATGTTATATGTTTGTCTGTTTACCTTCGCGTAGGCAGAACAGGCTCTCTGGTGGATAACAGTGCATCCGGGGGTGTCATTTTTCCTATAGATAAAATGACGGGCACCATGAGCCAGGGCTTCACCAAACACGATAGGGGGAGTTTCTATGACGCTCATCCTGATAGCGGTGTTCGAATGAGTGGTAAAAAGTTACCCTGTTTTGATGAAGGTATGACGTTGGCAAAAAAAGCCATATTGGCCTTTCCTAATATTAATTTCGCGGGTATTGATGTGGCATTTTCAACAGATGGGCCAGTTATTCTTGAGATTAATATCCAGCCAGACTATAACGATTTCGCTGATACAAGCTTGCCGTCTCGAAAAGCGTTAATGTAAGTGGCTTTGGAGCAATATTTGGCTATTTTTTAGCTCATACCTCTTATAGGTTTTTTTATTAAATACAACTGTTGTCAACGGTATTCATATGAATGAGACGTTTATAATTTCAAATATAAAAGTGCTGTCTGAAAAGGGGTATAAAGAACTCAGTGGATTAATGAATGGCGAAAAAGTTTATTTTCGTGTTCCAGATAAATTTGACCTTTACCCTATGGCTGAATGTTTTCTTGGTATTGCCCTTTTGGAGGCAATGGCTTCGAATAGGACGATCATTTTTGATGATGAAGTCACTCTATCTAAAGAGCTTTATGATCGTTTTCATGAGATTCAAGCTATTTATTCATGTTGGAATACAGGCCTCAATATTGTGGAGTTAGAGGCAAATGTGAGTGGTGAGTCCATTGTTTTTGATTCGGTAGGAAGTTTTTTTTCGGCAGGTGTAGATAGCTCCCATACACTGTTAAGGAATAAAGAAGATATTTCCCACTTGATTCTGTTCCGTGCTTTTGACTCCGGTAATGATGAAATTTCATGGCAGCAGCGAGTTGTTAAGCAGACTAATTTTGCTGAATCGCTAGGGAAAACGCTCATTCCTGTAGATACTAATGCAAGAGAATGGGTGGATAGCCGAAAAATTTCCTGGTCGTTTGCGCATGGTTTATTTTTATCTTCCATTGGAGGAATTTTTGGCATGAAGCGTATTTATGTGCCTTCGTCACATACGTACGCAGAATTATTTCCTTGGGGGTCACACCCTCTTAGTGACCCTATGTGGAGTACGGAATCAACAACAGTTATCCATGATGGAGCAGGTTATCGCCGGGGGGATAAAATGAGAGATCTCCTTAAGGAGTCAATCTTGGCGGATAACCTACAAGTTTGCTGGAGCAGTACGCTTGAAAATTGTGGAGAGTGCTCGAAGTGTATTAGAACTATGGTTGCTGTCAATTTACTTGGGGGGGAAATAAAGTCTCTGCCTGCTTTGAGAGAGATTAAAAATCTTAAGACCTTAAAAGCTACCGATGAAAGCGGCGCCACTTTTTTGGAAGATGCTATGATTTTAGCTAAAAATAGCGGCAATATAGAAATCTATAAAATCTTAAAACATTATTATCGTCGTTATCAGATAGGACTTATATTGCCGCTGCTGGACCGTTATTTGCTTGGAAATTTTTTGCGCTGTCTATATAGAAAAATAAAAAAACCTGACTGGCTCAATTATCGTGTGACGTTGCGGGAATCAAACGGGAGAGACAGGTAAGTCATGTTTCTTTCTCATATACATAATTTTCGAGCCTATGCCATCATAGGCATTGTTGGTGCCCACTCTTTACATGCTTTTCAGTGGGTAGATAATCCAGCAGCATTCAGGCTTTTTGACACCATTTTCAACCAATCATCTGTATTGTTCTTTTTTATCGCTGGGTTCATGTTTCAGTATCTGAGTCAGCGTTTTGAAAAGTGGAATTACTGGGGGAAGAAGATAAAAAATGTCATCATCCCCTATCTCTTGTTGTCAATTCCTGCAATTTATTATTACACCCAGATAGGTGTTCAGGATAATACATGGAGCGGGTTTTATGATTACCCCCTTTATAAGCAGATTTTTTTCTTTCTTATTACGGGTAAACATTTAGCACCTTTTTGGTTTGTTCCCACAATCGCGATATTTTATTTGTTTGCACCTTTACTGATAAAGGCAGATAGAGATCGTCGTATCTATTGGTTGTTACCCATCTTTATGTTGATTTCTCTCTATCTTGGAAGAAGCGGCCAATATGGGCCTATCAACAAGGCTGTATACCTTTTTTCTGTGTATTTGTTGGGGATGTTCGCGTCTGTGCATCACGATCAAATGCTCGATTTAGTTAAACGCTTTCAATGGTTGTTGTTGGCTTTTATTGTTGGCCTTATTTTTGTGAACATGGTATCGACAGGATACGAGCAATATGTCCAATATACGTTGAAGGTGGCAATGTGCCCTCTGCTTTTATTCTATTTTTACAGGGCTGAAAAAGTTGTTGATGGTCGATTGGATTATCTTGGGCATGTTAGCTTTGGGATTTTTTTTATACATGCCTATGTATTGCCGGCAATAAAGATTATTTACTTGAAGGCTTCAGGTCTGAGTACTTTTCCTGAAGGTGATATTCTGTCCTACGGATCGTTGACGGTTTCTGTTACGTTAGGATGTATGTTGGTGATATATCTCAGTCAAAAAATTACAGGCAGATACAGCCGTATGCTGTTGGGTGCTTAATAGTATGAGTGATGTTTTAGTTGTGAAGGTTACAAAGCCAAAATTATAGTTGTTGCCTTTATACTGTATTAAAAAATTTTACTTTGTTATTAACTACTAGAAGAGCAACAAATGGAACATAAGGTTTTAATCGTTGATGTAAATGCTGTTGGTATGGTTGGGGTATTGCGTTCTCTTGGTAGAGCGGGATATGACACCTTTGCAATAGCGGATAAGCCGAATGCTCTAGGTTTGTACTCAAAGTTTGCAAAGCATGCAGAACGTTGTCCCTCCATGAACTCTTTAGATTTTGTGCCATGGTTGCGGGATTACCTAAAAGATAATTGTATTGAGGCTATTATTCCTAGCGAAGGCTTTCTCCATGCGATTAGCAATGATTATCAAGAATTTTCTCATTTTCTGCCTGATGCTGTAGTGCTAAATATTTGGCAGCGCTGTCTAAGTAAGGTGGCTACTCAACAGACAATTACAGAACTACTTCCGGAAGTTTCTTGGCATTTACCTGTTGCTGGTATTGTGAAAGACAGCTCGACAATGCCTAAACTGGATGACTTGACGGCATGTCCGGGCCCTTTTTATGTGAAGGCGGATGCTGGTCTGGCTAATGGCTTAAAAAATGCACATGTCATTCGTTGTGAAACGGCTGTTGAGATGGTTGAGTCTATTGAGAGGCTGCTTCCTGAGTATGAAGCTGTTCTATGGCAACACTATGTACCAGGAAAAAAAGTGGGTGTAAGTTTATGGCGTCATGACGGAGTAATACTTGCTGAAAACATGACCTTAGGAATACATATGCAGCCTTGGACCGGTGGAATGATGTCGCTGCGAGAAAGTTTTTGGCATGATCGTCTTTTAGCTGATGCAAAGGAAAAAATGGAAACTCTGGATTGGCAGGGTGTTGCCATGATGGAATATAAGTGGGATCCAGAGACAGATGAATTTTGGTTTATAGAAATCAATGCTCGTTATTGGGGTTATTTACATCTTGATCTTTACGCTGGAAAAGACTTTCCAAAGTTACAGGTAGCAGCCTTTTTTGGTGAAAAAGAAGAAGATATGGGGCCACCATTGTCTCAGCTGGCTTGTAGGCATACCGTCCCGGGTGAAATTGGTTATGTTGTTTCAAAGCTGAAATCAGATGAGGTTAGTTGGTTAGAAAAGATTTCTACGGTTGTGGGGTTTTTTCTGAGATTTTTTGATTTCCGTACTAAGTCTGACCTATGGTTTCCCGGTGATAGATATCTTTATATAAAATCCTGGAGCAATTTTTTAACAGCCTTAGTTTCAAAAAAATAAAACAACCCAAGTTAATAATCTATTTTTTTAAATGAATTTTTTAGAGAAAAGACCAGTTTATGGGGTGGTTGAAAGATGAGCCTCCATCCACATTTCTAATACCATTAATATCCAAATTAACTCACCGTAGTAGGCTGAATGTTGGTTGCGGTGAAGTTCGATAGTGTGGTCGATAAATTCAGGTTTGAAATAGGGTCGTTTTTTAAGTTTCAAGAGGTTGTCATAGGCCATCTCTTGCAAAGGCTTATGGGTTTCCATCCAGACGCCAAAGGGTAGGCCAAAGCCCTGTTTTTTCTTATTGATGGTCGCGTCAGGAAGCCACCCTGATAATGATTGCTTATAAAAGTGTCGCAGATTACGATTTTTTATTTTCCAGTTACTCGGTACATGGCAAGAAAAATTGACCAGATTGTCATCCAGCATGGGATAAACCACCTCAACGCCCGCCAATGCGCACATATGGCTAACTTTTCTTAAATCGTTATCCGCCAAGGTATATTGCCAGTCTAGGTATAACATTCGGTTTAATGTCGATGCATTATTTGGTTGCTTATAGGTGTTCCCTAAAATTGCTAGTGGTGCATGGGTGTCTGTGCAGTTTAAAAAGTCCTCATTAAATATTTCTGAGGGATTGTGTTGGTGAAGAAAGTTGTACGTTTGTAAACGGTCGGGCAGAGGGATATTGGCCTGTTCAATATAGCTGCGTGCTTTAGAGGAAAGAGGAAGAGCTGAAGGCAGTTTATTAATAATGGGCTCTATCATTGCTTTGCGGAAACCGTTAGGGATTTTCCCGTAAGCTTCAAAAATATCCTGTTTAACGTATCTTTCGTTACCACCGAATAATTCGTCCCCACCATCACCGGCTAGCAGCCGCTCTACACCATTTTCTGCTGCTACTTTGGCGCAAAAATAAGCCGGCAATGCCGATGAGTTACCAAAGGGTTCGTCGTAGCTGGCAGCAACGATTGGCAAGGCGTCAACCACATCTTCCGGAGTGACATAGTATTCGTTTAGCTTCACCCCAAAATGTTTGGCGGTGATGCGAGCAAACGCCATTTCGTCATAGCCTTCAGCAGAAAACCCAATGGAATAGGCTTCTGCTCTGGTTTCGCTGACTTCCGACAGCATGCCAGCAACCGTAGAGCTATCGAGACCACCGCTGAGGAATGCTGCTGTTTTGAGCGTAGGTTCATAGCAGTGGCTGACAGCGTCTTTTAACTCCCGTTTTAGTTGTTTCCCCATTTCCTCAAAACTGTTGGGGGCCATTTCATTAAAAATAGGTTGGTAGTAGTTGCTGATTTGAACACTGTCATTTGCATAATTCAGCCAATGTCCCGCGGGTAATTTTTTAATGTCTTTATAAATTGAATGGGGGCTGGGGACCATATGAAAATACAGGTAATCGTAAATACCTTGTTCTTGCACTGAGCGAGGCACCATTGTGTGGGCAAGTATAGTGGAGACTGATGAGCCAAAGATGATGCCGTCATCTATTTTTGTATAGTAAAGGGGAAATTGTCCTAATCTGTCTACGCCAGCCAATAGCTGGTTGGTGTCTGTATCGATGATGGCAAATGAGAAAGCGCCGTTTAGGTGCTCTATAAACTTACTGCCATATTGATGGTAGGCAAGACTGAGGGCGTAGGCATGACTTTTTTCTATAGCTGCTTTTGCGAAGGTGCTTTCTGTCCATCGTGGATAGCCCGTAATAGCAGTAATGCAGGATTGCTCGTGGGAAATTGAGTTAGTAGAAGCACAGGCATAGTGATCTGCGCACAGCTGTTCCATTGGCAGTGAAGTGTTTATGGCCTGTTGCATTGCTTGGATATTGGTTTCAGCGTCAAAGCTGTGGTTGGTATTACAAAACCAACCGGCAATATGGGGCGTTAACATCTGCTTAGGTGACTGTGAGCTTGCTTGTGTCTTTTCAGGTTGCATCATTGCTGTGGCTCTATTGCTGTAGTTTCTTTGTGGTTTCTTGGTTGGTTCAAAGTACTACTGATTAATCACAGAGCTTGTTTTGTATCCATTGTTCTGTGTCGTGAAACAGCGCTTCACGCCATTCGGGTCTAGAGAATGTATGGTCAGCGTCTGTCATTTTATTGAATAATATTTTTTCATCTAATTCGGAAGACTTCCATTCTGTAGAGCTGGAAATGAAGTCATTGAATTCTTGAGCAATATAATCATTTCCACTGGTAAGAATGCAGAGTTCTCCACTAAATAGCTTGAGACTTCGGGTAAGCCTTAGGGGCAAGGGGAGAGCTGAAAGGTCTTGGTGCTCTGTCTTGTGTTCTTGATGTTTAGTGTCTTTTCTTGCATGAAGTAAAAGTTGTAAATAGGCTTTTATTGAACGGAAGAATGAAAATTCACCCGATCGAACTTTCCTCCAAAGCTTGGGGTCTCGCAGTCGATTCCAGTAATAATGTTTGAGATAGGTTTTAGCTTGTCCAGCCTCTGTTCTGATCCAGGGGTTGACCATAAATACTCCACATACTCGCGGGTCAGTATGGGCATAGAACCCTCCGGCAGAGGCAGATTCACACTCTCCCCATAGAGCGACTTTTTCTAGGTATGGAAATGTTTCAAAGAGGGTATCTATGGCAGCAGAAATATCATCTTTCATATCCAAGAAGCCTCGGTAATCACCACCACTATCGCCGGTTCCTCGGTGATCAAACCGCAGTACGGGTATACCCAATGCGGCCATGCGTCGGCTAAGTGTAACAAATTGGCGGTGTGCCCCCACTCGAAACTGGGGTCCTCCAGCAACAATGATGAGAACACCAGTTTTTATTGGGATGGTAGGTTTATGGATAATGCCAACTAGCTGATCATTATCTTTCCCGCAATTAAAGACAATAGCTTGTTCATCCATGGATATCGCTTCCTTTTATATAATCCATCGTGGCTGTTATCAGGTTGGGCGCAAGTGTGCGTTCGTGGGCTTGCCAAAAGGCTGGGCCAATAACTGTTTGATGGTTAATTTCGGCGCCCTGGTTCCGCCATTTTTCTATGGTTTGTACGTCGCCGCGAGGGGTGTTTCTTTCTTCACTCGCGAGCACAGTAAACCAGGTGATGGGTATCGAGGTTGTCTCCAGATGGTTGTTGATGTGGGCGGACTGAATACCTTGGAATAAAGGGGGAGAAACATCATATCCCGCGACCTCTATATTCTTCCCCTGACTCAACAGTTTTTCAAGATGCGCGGTTGTTTCTGCCTTTTCATCACGACCCATAGCGGCAGCTATTTTTATCCGAAGGAATTGATTGAGTGTTGCTTTACCGTTCGTTACTGGTTGCCAAAAAATGATACGTTCTAGGTTGTTAATAGAGGGTGCGGCGGCCATTGCTAATAAGGCGCCGAGTCTTACGGCGAGAAAGGAGATGCGTTTATAGCCTAATTGTTCGGCATAGTTAGCGGCAGAAATTGTATCCTCTACCCACTGATTCCAGCTTGCTTCAGAAAAGTCACCTGCACTATCTCCAGTGCCGAAGGGGTCTACGGAGAGTAAAGCATGGTTCTGTTTGCGGAGTTCCTGAGCAAGGAGTGTTTGCATGTAACGGCATCGATTCATCTCTTCTGCAAAAGAGGGGACAACAACAATACACTCTGTTGTGTCATTAACCAGCGCAGGAGGGTGATGTAGTGCAAACAAGGGGCCTCTGCTGCCTTCTATAAAGGCAGGGTCTATACGAGAGAGGGTGTTCATTAGTTGAGTTTTTGCTCAAGTACTTTAATCAGACTACCTATGGTAGCAAACACGTCTGCATTGAGTTCATCATCGTCAAAGGCGCAGCCAAATTCTTCTTCTAATGCGGTTACTAGCGAGACGACGGCGACAGAATCAAATTCTGGGATAGATCCAAGTAGCCCTGTGTCTGCATCGAAGTGGTCGACTTGTCCCTCCAGCATTAATACATCATCAATAATCTGAATAGTATCTTGTTGTAAACTCATAAATCGTCTTCCATTTTTAATCGGTGTTTGCATTTACTATCATCAAATTTATGCGGCATTTTGCCACCTCTTTAGACAATTGAGTAGCTTGGTCTTAATGAGAAAAAATATTATGTATTTCCGTTTTCCAATAAGCGGGTTAAATTAATATTTCTACGGGTGCTGGGTGGCTTAAAAATTGATGTGGGCTGGCAGTAAACCCGTAAGCGCCAGATTGGAAAACAACAATCAAATCCCCATTTTGTATTGGCGGTAGCTCATATTTGTCGGCCAGTATGTCTAACGGCGTACAGAGGGGGCCAACCACGTTAATAGATGACAGTTCATTGCCGTTGACCCTGTTGCCAATGCATACCGGATAATTTTTTCGGATAACCTGACCAAAATTTCCGGATGCAGCAAGATGGTGATGAAGTCCACCGTTCGTGATGGCGTAGGTTTCTCCCCTAGATTCCTTGATGTCTACAACTTCACAGACATAAATACCGGCTTCGCCAACCAAGTAGCGCCCCAGTTCCATCACTATTTCTGCTTGCGGGAATTTGGGTCTATATTCATCAAGGAGTTGTTTAAGGTTGTCTGCAATAGGTTGTAGATCCAGACGTTGTTCCCCAGGAAAATAGGGAATACCAAAACCACCACCGATATTGAGCCATTTGATAGGTGATGGTGCATGTTCGGCTAATTGTAGGGCTAGGGCAAAAGTCTTTGTTTGGGCTTCTATTAGTGCTTCTGGTTTGAGGTTTTGCGAGCCACTGAAGATGTGGAAGCCCTGGAAGTTTAAGTTCAGTTCGCCTATGCGTTTTAGCATGGCAGGAACACGTTCAGCATCAACGCCAAAGGGTTTGGGGCCGCCAGCCATTTTCATGCCGGAAGTCTTGAGTTCAAAGTCAGGATTAACCCTTATGGCAACGTTGGGTAGAATGCCAAGGTCAGCGGCAATATTAGCCAACCGCTCCATTTCGCCCTCTGACTCCATATTGATAATAATGCCGGCTTCTGCGGCCATTTTTAGTTCAGCATTGGATTTTCCGGGTCCGGCAAAACTAATATTTTTAGGTTCAATACCTGTTGCTAGCGCCACTTTTAGCTCACCGCCAGATGCGACATCTAAACCATCAGTTAGGGTGGAGAGGTGTTGAACAACCTCAGGCATAGGGTTGGATTTCATGGCGTAATGAAGATGAATACCTTTGGGTAGAATCGCTTTTAGGCTGCGGACTCGTTCGCTCATCAGTTGTCGGTCATAGGCATAAAAAGGTGTTTGCCCTGCTTGGCCGACCAGTTCTGTAATGGGAATGCCGCCAACCTCAAGGCAGTTGTTGTGGACAGTAAATTGATCCATGGATACATGTTGAGGGCGTTTTTTAATCATGCTTTCATCTCCTGAAATAGATCACCGTATTCAGCCGCCAGGAGTTTTCTGTCAATTTTTCCGTTTTGGTTATGGGGCATCTCATCAAGAAGAATAATCTCGTGGGGTACCATAAAATTAGGTAGCTCTTTCTTGCTGTGTTTCAGAATGGCCTGTGGTGTCAGATTGTCTGTGACTGTCGCCACTAGAAGTATGGCTTGTCCCAGTGTTGGATGGGGAATACCAATAGCCGCGGCCTCTTTAATGGCCTCCATAGCATAGATTACTTCTTCTACTTCAGAAGGGCTGACTCTGTAACCTGAGGTTTTGATCATGTCATCCATGCGACTGATAAAGTAGAGAAAGCCTTCTTCGTCTCTTTTAACCTGATCACCTGACCATACGGCAATTTCACTAATAGGTATGCCTTTGGGTTGTGACGGGCTGGGTTTGAATCGCTGGGATGTCTTTTCTGTGTCATTCCAGTAACCCATGGCCACCAGCGATCCTCGGTGTACTAATTCCCCAGGTTCACCGGGGGCACATTCTGTGCCATCTGGTCGCACTACCAACACTTGGGCATTGGGTATGGCTTTGCCCATGGAGGTGGGACGTATGTCGATTTGGTCTGGAGGTAAGTAGGTGGACCGGAATGCCTCGGTCAGCCCATACATCAAAAATACTTGGGTGCCAGGTAACGCAGCTCTTAATTTTTCAGTGGTAGCCTGTGGCATAGATCCACCGCTGTTGGTCAGATATCGAAGTGATCCTGCGGCTTCCTCTGGCCATTCAAGTTGAGCCAGTTGATTCCAGAGAGGCGGTACCGCCGCAAGCCCTGTGATCTTATATTTTTGAATAGCACGAATGACATCCCGTGGAAGTAGGTAATCCATCAGGGCTACCGAGGCTCCCACTGAAAAGGCTGTGGTGAGCTGGCTTAAACCGTAGTCAAAGCTGAAGGGTAAAGCCGCAAGAAGACGATCATCCGGTGTGTTGGCCAGATACGAAGCGACACTTTTGGCTCCGGTTGCCATGTTTTTGTGTGACAGCACCACCCCTTTTGGGTTGCCGGTGCTACCGGAGGTGTAAAGGATAGCCGCCATATCGCTATCAATGCGTATATGTGATTGATGGCTATTGCTTACTGAGGTGAATTCGTCCCATGATAATCGTTGATACTGTGATTTTTTCTCAAGTAATGGGAGTTCATCTTCTACCACGACGACAGTGTTTAAGTTGGGGCAACATTCTAGGGTTTCTGCCAAAACCTGTAGCCGCTGCGAGGAGGTAATTAATACCTTTACATCACAGTCATCAAGTATATAGGCCACTTGCTTTGGTTTTAGCAGCGGGTTGATGGGAACAAACGCACCGCCAGCTTGAGTTGTGCCAAATAGGCTAAAAACGGTTTGGGGTATCTTCGGCAAATAGGTGGCGACCCTGTCATTGGGGTTTAGACCCAGTGACATCAGTCCATGGGCGACAGCTTCAATCTGATACTGTAATTCAGAATAACTATATTGATCATCTTTGAATAGAAGGGCTGTAGCATCAGGGGTTTGAATCGCTTGACGAGTGATCAATTGGTGGATGAGTTCTGACATAGAAGGTACAGTCCATTTATTACATTTGGCATGGCTGAGTTGGTTGCCGATTATAGCGATTTTTTTTTAATCAACGTAACCTGTTCTGATGAATGGATCCAGAGGCAGACGAGTGTCGCTATGAGGTTACCACAGAAATTTTTATTGGTTTTTATTTTGGCCGCTGTCCCGGGAGGACAATTGCTGGCGGGATTGCCTGATATTATTGATCAAGTCCGAGGTAGTGTCGTGGGTATTGGGTCAGTGTTTCCAGATAAGCGATTGGGGGGTGGTTCCTCGCCACTGACATTTAAGGGGACCGGGTTTGTCGTCGGTAACGGACGTCAGGTGATAACAAACTATCATGTGATAGAAAAACCACTGGATACCAAGCAAAAAGAATTGCTTGCGGTCTTTGCCGGGAGAGGAACGTCATCATCAGTGCGGTTGGCTAAAATACTAGCTTCTGACCCAGAGCATGATTTGGCTCTTCTTGAATTTATTGGCCCAGAACTTCCCCCTTTGACATTAGGAGATGGCTCGCTGTTGAGGGAAGGCGAAGAGGTTGCTTTTACTGGCTTTCCGATTGGGCTCGTGTTGGGTTTAACTCAAGTGACTCATCGAGGCATTATTTCTGCTGTCACGCCAATGGTTATTCCTGCCTTGTCATCAAAAACACTCACAGCTGAGCAAATAAAACGTACCAGAAAACCGTTTAATGTTTATCAATTGGATGCCACGGCTTACCCAGGTAATAGTGGTAGCCCTGTGTATGAGATTGACACCGGTGTCATTGTTGGCGTGATAAACAGTGTCTTTGTGAAAAAGACGAAGGAAGCTATGTTGAAAGATCCTTCTGATATTAGTTATGCCATTCCGGTGAAATACATAAAAGATTTGTTAGATAACGATAGCTAAAGTCTTTCTTCATAGGGAGAGGCTAACCAGGTTTTAAGGCTTTTGACATGAGCAACACCGCAATAAAAGGTAGGGATAAAACAAGGAAGGAAAGGTCGTCTTCTCGTCGGGGATCATTTGTTCCCGTGAAAATTATGATGAAGTTGGTTGGGTTGGTGTTGCTGCTGGTGACATTTAACGTTTTCCGCGACTTTCCTGGGTTTGGTTTTTGGTTGATAGCCACTGGGATGCTGTATCTGATAGCCCTGTTTTTTCTCCCTTATCTTTGGTTGGCTATACTTCCCGTGGTGACAGTAAGTTTAGATTTAGCCACCTATACAGGACGATTTTTGTTTAATGAGTTTGACTTAGTATTTCTGATTACCATAGGGTTTGGGCTATTGTCGGGAAAGTTTTCGTTGGGTTTTTTGAGACCTAGCTGGGCTATGTTGTTGGTCGGTAGTTATTTAGCGGTAGTGCTGTCAGGTTTTTCTGCCTGGGAGGTATTTCTGTCACCTCCAGGAGCTATTGATGGCAATCCGTACTATTTGCCGGAATATGGTTATCGCGTTATTAAAGGAATGCTGTGGGCATTCTTATTAGTTCCGATATGGATTCATTTGCAGAAAGAAGATCAAGATAAAGCCATTAATTGGTTGGTTGTTGGTCTGTGTGCTGCGGCATTGCTTCTCGGGTTAGTCATTCTTTGGGAGCGAGGCACTTTGGGTGTCATTTTGTCAGGCAGTGCCTGGTATCACACGGCGTCCTCTCTTTTTGATCTTTCCTCATCCTATAGAACCACCGGTATTTTTTCAGATATGCACACTGGAGGAGAGGTAATTGATGGGGTCATTTTACTCTTACTTCCCATGGCTCTTTACGGTATTTTTCAGGGTTCAAACAATGTTATCCGAGCATTGGCTTTACTGGCTTTCGGATCCTTGGCCTATTGCACGACCGTTGGCTTTACCCGTGCAACTTATGTCAGTTTTTTTATGGGCATTGCTGCATTTTTGGTTCTTTATGTTATTGCCCATCGGCGATCAGGAACCTTAAAAGGCGGTCACCCCTATTGGCTGTTTGGATCAACCATTCTGGCAGCTTTTTGTGCCGCATATGTAGCTTTTTCCTATGCTGGGAGTTTAGGTGTTGCCTCATTTGTTGGGCTGGTTCTTGCGGCTTATTTGGGTGGCCAATTGTTCCGTCGTAATACCTGGATGGCCATTGGCTTCTGGGTGATTGCCGGGGGTATTTTTTTAGCAATAGCCGTCAATGCTCACTTCAGTAGTCGTTGGGTAGATAGGTCTAGCGAGGCGGCCCTTATTGTCTCAAGCCTGCTGTTATTCTTTTACTTATTGGTTGGTTTTTTGTTTGTTAAATTAAGGCATCAAACTGAGTTCAATAAACTTTTGTGGGTTGCTCTGTTGGTTATGCTGCCTGCCGGTTTCTCAATGGCCTTTGGGGGATATAAGTTTAATGAGCGAATGGAGAATGTTTCCAAGGATATGGGCTCAAGAATGATACATTGGCAAAATGTGATCGACAGTTCTGGTGATGATTTAAAGCAGTCTTTGCTTGGCAATGGACCGGGGACTTTTCCCGCAAACTATGTATACCGTTTTCCTGAGGCTGTGAGCGACATAGGCAGCTATGTTGTTCATCAAGAAGGCTATGATGCCTATTTAAGTATGGGGCCTGGTGAAGACTTGGCCTTTGGGCAGCGCGTATCCATACAGTCAAACACAACCTATGACCTAGTGCTCAAAATTAGGGCAGAACAACCAGGTAGGGTTGCCTTTTTTCTCTGCGAAAGGAATCTTATCTTTGCTAGTAATTTTATGGCTAATTGCAAAGTGTCAGCTGTTAAATTTAATGCGACTTCGGGCGAGTTTATTGAAGTCTCAACAACACTTGATTCAGGGAAGGTTGGTGCTAGGCACTGGTTAAACCGGTGGCCAACAACCCTTTATTTGAAAAATTTTTCAAAGGCTGGTGTAGTTGACATCAAAGAGATTTATTTTGGGCATCAGGGAGAGCAATTGCTGGAAAATTCGCAATTTTCTAGGGGGACGGATTCTTGGTTTTTTTACAATGATTTTGCTCATTTACCTTGGCATATTAAAAACACCTATCTTCAGTCTTGGTATCACTTCGGTTGGCTGGGTTTTGTTTTGTTTCTGGTTTTAGGTATTGCTACTGTCGTCTCTGCTATCAGGATACAGGAACGGGGATCAATGATTAATATGGCTTTTGCAACGGGTATTATTGCTATCGCTGTTTTTGGGGTTTTTGGTTCTCCTTTAGATTCGCCGAGGGTCAGCTGGTTATTTTATTTTTATATTTTTGCTTCATTACTTAAATCAAAAAGTGATGTTTCAAGGCGAGTAGGTGTTAGGCGTAGTCGTGATATTTCTGTGGAGGATTAGTGAAGAAGATCTCGGTATTAATGGTATGCCGTCACAATATTTGTCGTTCTCCTATGGCGGAGGGTTTACTAAAGCACTATCTTAAAGAAGAAGGGCTGGATAGAGCGATTAAGGTTGATTCAGCAGGAACCCATAGCGACATGGTTGGTGTGCGTGTTGATGAGCGAGCGGGGAAGGTTGCGTTAAAATTTGATATAGATTTAAAGCGGAGAAAATCAAGACAAATCAAGCCCAAGGATTACCTGACATTTGACTATATATTGGCAATGGATCGAGCCAACTATCAGGTGTTGCTAGAAGAGAGTCCGGCAGAGTGTCATCAAAAAATTGCTTTGATTATGTCCTTTGCACCGGATCAAGATAGCCTTGAAGTACCAGACCCTTATTACGGAAGTGTTATTGGGTTTGAGCAAGTATTTTTTTTGTTAGATGCTGCGATAGGTGAGCTGGTAAAGACAATGGTCATAAACTTGGGTGAAGATAGACGCTGTTAAATATTCAAAAATAAAAGTCATCTTGGTGTAAGTTAGGAGTGATTCATTTGTTTGAGTAAAGCTAGTAGTATGTTTTAACTGCGGAATTTAGGTGTTATTTATGATTGAGCGTAATGGCGTGAAAGGGGATCAAGGTGAATGCTAGAGTGGAGACTTTGGCTGAAAGGTTTCAGCGTTATTTTTCAGTACATTTCGCAACAACGCCTGAGCAAAGGAACGATGTCTACAAAATCAGATACAAGGTCTACTGTGATGAATTTGGCTATGAATCTGCCGAGGAGTTTCCTGAGAATTTAGAGCACGATCAATTTGATGAGAGTTCATTACATTGTTTGATTAAACATAGGGGCTCCCAGCGCCCAGCAGGTTGTGTGCGATTGGTAACTACAGGTGAGAATGGACTGCAAAGTTTACCGTTGGAAACTTTTTGTGCCGATAGTTTAGACCGTGAGCTTTTAGGAAACTTGAATCTTCAGCGTACCTCAATGTGTGAAGTTTCGCGTTTGGCTGTTGATGGAGCCTTTAGGCGAAGGGCATCTGAATCCATAACTAGGTTTGGTGATATGGATGCTATTGATTGTTCTAGCCATGAGCGCAGAACTTTTTCATTAATTTCTGTTGCCGCATTTTTGGCGGCGACCTCACTAACAGAATTGACCAAGCGAACCAATGTCTTCGCTATGATGGAGCCGTTCCTTCCCAAGCTGCTTGAGCGGTCTGGAATCAATTTTCGAAAAGTAGGTGCGGATATGGATTATCATGGCCATCGAGCGCCGTATTTCGAGACGACTGAGTCTGCTTTAATTAGTATGGCGCCTGAACTGCGAGCGTTATATGAGGCTATATCCTTTGATATTTCTGAGGATTTTAAAAAATTAAGACAATGATAAGGCCTTTGCCAAAAATTCAAACTAGAAAACAATTCCTGTTCTTCTTATCTTGGAATACAGTGTTGTGACTAGCACGTTTAATTATCAGTCAGCTTTTTCACGTAATTTAGGTTGGGTGACAGAGGGTGAGCAAGAGCTGCTGGCAACAAAACGTATTGCCATTGCTGGTCTGGGTGGTGTTGGTGGAAGCCATTTGTTGACATTGTCTCGTTTGGGGATTACACAGTTTAACATCTCTGATTTTGATGAATTTGAGCTGCCTAATTTTAATCGACAGGTTGGGGCAAGCATGTCTCACCTTGGTCGTTCTAAGCTGGATGTTATGACAGAAATGGCTAGGGATATCAATCCTGAGCTTAATATCAAGCCATTTCCTGGTGGTATTAATAACGACAATTTGGAACAATTTCTTGAGGGTGTTGACCTCTATGTGGATGCGTTGGATTTTTTTGCGCTAGATGCTCGTCGGGCTGTTTTTGATGCCTGTGACAGGCTAGGTATTCCTGCGGTTACAGCAGCACCATTGGGGATGGGGGTTGCTTTACTTTGTTTTTTGCCGGGTAAAATGACTTTTGAGGAATATTTTCAATTAGAAGGTTGTTCTGAAGAAGAGCAGCTACTCCGATTTTTGCTGGGGCTTTCTCCCTCGATGTTACAAGCAACTTATTTGGTCGATGAAAGCCGTGTGGATTTGGCTGCCCATAAAGGCCCTTCAACTGTGATGGCCTGTGAATTGTGTGCGGGGGTGACGGCTACTCAGGCACTCAAAATTTTGTTGAAGCGAGGCAAGGTATATTCCGCGCCCGTGGGGCTTCATTTTGATGCTTATCGAAATAAACTGAAGACTACATGGCGCCCATGGGGCAATCGAAACCCTCTACAGAAGTTGGGCATGAAAATAGCCAGAAAAAAACTGAGCAAGAAGTTAGGTTCAGCTGGCATTTAGGATCACTAAGGATGAGTTATTCTAGGCCTTATGCCCAAGTTCATTGTTTCGAGTGATCTGAAAATACAACGTGCTCTGGTAATCTTAGGGATTTAGGCGGGTTGTTTCTTTTTGGGTAACCTATCCTCATCAGCATGTGCAACGTTTCTCCTTCAGTGATAGAGAATGTTTTGGTACAGTCTCGCTTAAGGCTTGTTACCCGCGGGGTAAGCTTTTCAGGTATGACGCCAGCTTCAAGTCGTGCAAGTTGGTCTGCGACCACATAGTACGGATGAACTGCTATTCCTTGCTCATTGAGATAAGCCCAACTTCTACAGAGTAGCCTACCTGCATCAAGGGCACCTTGTGGCGTTGCCGGTGCTATCAGAGCGACAATTGCGGGTGCCGCTTTAATGGGTGCCGCATCTATTTGGGCTAAAAAACGATACATACCCACTCGGTTAAGCACCTTCATTCGATTCCAGCTGCTAATCAGCTTTAAAAACATTGAACCTCCGGGCGGCAGATCCAATGTGCGTATATCGAGCCCGTCAGCTTTCTTTACATCTTCTTTGGTAAACCGCAGGCATTCTCCCAGCCACTCATGTACTTCTTTGGTTTGAAAGCGGATTTCTGATGCAATTTTGATGAATCGCGCTATCTCTCGAATAGGTTTCTGTGAATCGAAGAGGTGAATCCGTGCACAGCCTTCCTTGAGGTGAGAAACAGAATCAATCACTGGTTTCGGCAAGGTTGTTTTATGGTAGGGAAATCGGTTGGTGTGTCGTTTAAAGACAGGGTGGTTAACATAGGGGCTTATCAAGTCGGGCGTATTTGGGCATTGGAAACTAAATTTTACGTTGCAAGACGTTGTCGATAGTGTCTCTGGGTTCCAGGAGACCTCAGTTGATAGATTGTAATAGGTTGAAATTTCTATGATATTTTCTATTACTGTCCCTAGTGATAGTAGCGTTGCTGGGCTGTTAGCCGGAAATGTCCGCCCAGCAACCCTGGCTGTATCGTATTGTACAGACAGCGCTGTACCGTTCCATTCAAAATGCCAAGGCTGCGAGTTGTCAGCCGAGGGTGCTTTAAGCCCGCACTGTATAAGGATGTTAATAAGATCAATCGTAACCATGATGAGATTATGCTGGTGGACGAGGTTGGGGTCAAAAGATCAGTTCTCAAAAAAAGTATTACTAGTATATCGAGAAGTTTGAAAGAGTCGTTTGAGGGTTGGCGCATGATGCAACAGGGGTGTCAGGTATATTTACATATTGCTTGTCCAGCAGGGATTATTTGTTGATGTGGTTTGTTTGATTTTAAAAAATTATATAAATATCATTAAGTTAGTGTAATCTGTTATTTTTGGCACACCTTGTGCATTATGTTGTTCAGTAACACAAGATCGTGCTTGAGAGTTTTCAAGAAAATGATTTTAGGTTTGATATAAATACTGATTTAATTTATCGAGGAGATATACATGAAAATGTCCACGCTATTTAAGCAACTAGCCGTAGGCGTAGGGTTTAGTACAGTTCTGGTCGGTTCAGCAATGGCGGGAACATTGATTACATCCTTCGATTACACACAAGAATTCGAGTTTGTTAATCCGATTACTCCTGCATCTGTTAATAAAGAAGGCACCACTTCAACTTTGGATGATGTTGATGGTTACACTAAGCTGAGTTGGGGTACTGAGTCTAATAGCTTCGATAAAATTAGTAGCTTGGTTATCAACCCGGAGGCGCTTGATAGAACCACACCAAGTGGTAACCTAAGCCAGGGTACTGTAACTACAGCCACTGACATTAATGCCATGGTTTTTGAGCTTGGTCCGATGATTACTCACAACAACTTTGTGATCACTGGTAGCTCTTTGACTAGTGCAAGTGCACAAGATAATGTAATTCTGACTCCATTTGGTGGCGGTGTTGATCAAACTCAGGCAATTACTTTTGGAGTCCTGTTTGAAGAAACGCCTAATGCTCAGAATCCTTGTAGTTCAGGAGCGGTGAATAGCTTTGGTTGTGGTGACATCTTTGTTCTGTCTGGTGGCTTGCTTGGTATACCCACTATCGTGAATAACACTGAGCTGGCGTTCTTGATTGATAGTTTTGTTCGTGATGGCTACCTCTACCAAGTCTTTTTGAATACAGTGAGTGGTGCATTGGGTCAACTTTCAGACCTTGCTTGTGCCGAAGCTGGTGCTGACTCAGGTTGTATTGGGTTCACTACTTTTGAGAATCAAAGTAACTCTTTCCAACTGCAGTTTGCGATGCTTGCTACAGAGCAGATTCCTGAGCCAGCAACAATTGGCTTATTGGCGGGCAGCCTATTGCTAATGGGTTGGGTTCGTCGCAAGAAAGTAAATGGTCTTTCTGCTTAAGATCATGTAAGTAGTAATTTGTAGAACGGCGGCCAATAGGCCGCCGTTTTTCGTTTGGGCCTAGGTATTTTTTGTAATTGTTATATAAGTTTTATTTTTTAGTTCAATGTGCATTCACGCACAACTTTCAATTTGTTCATCTAGTCAGTTTGATTTACCCTTCTCAGGTTGATTTTTATTACCGTATACTTGGTGACTTGTCAGTTTATAGGCATAGTATCTTTAAGCTTTGGCTTAGGTGGCTCCTTACTGTTGATTCAAAGGGAATTTTTTATGGGTATTTGTTTCCGAAATTGCGTTCTGGTTTTTTTTCTGTCTCTTTTATTTGCATGTTCTGACGACTCGTCTGGTGACAAACAGGTTGAGGAGGCCAAGGCCTATTTATCTGGAGGAAAGAAAAATGCAGCGATTATCGAATTAAAGAATGCGCTGCAGAAGAACAGTAATCATCAGGACGCTCGCTGGCTCTTAGGCCAGGCTTATTTTGATAAGGGTTTATATGCAGATGCTGTTAAAGAGCTGACGAGAGCAAGAGAGCTTGGTAAGTCTGATGATGAGGTGTTACCGCTATTATCCCAGGCGCTATTAAGTGTGGGGGATATGGAAGTACTGAGTGCTATTTCAGTGGAAAATGTATCGGATACTACTCGTTCTTTTGTTCTAGCCTCTCAAGGTATGGCTGTCCTTAGGTCCGGTAAAGGGGTAGATAAAGCAGAAATACTCATTGATCAAGCTGTTGAGTCTAAGGCTACTGCATATGCATTAGAATCGAAAGCCCGGTTGATGGGTTATCAGGCAAAGGGCGACTGGACATCTGTGCGGACACAATTGCAGAAAGTATTTGAGGTTGATCCTGAGTATGCACCAGCCTGGAGTTTACAAGGAGATATAGAACTTCGTAGCCTGAAGCCAGAAATGGCTGAACAAGCATACAGTCGGGCCATAAGTAGCAGTAATTTTCGATTGGATGACTATTACAAGCGTGCTTTAGTTCGCCTTCAGATGGAAAATATAGAAGGTGCAACTGAAGATATCGGTGTGTTGGCAGCGCGTGCACCTAATAGTCTTAGTACGCACTATTTACAAGGTATTCTTCATTTCCGTAATGGCAATATCAAGGATGCAATCACTGCGTTTGATGTCGCCCAAAATGATGAAGATCGTTACCCAATGGCACTGTTCTATCTTGCAACAGCCCATAATATGGAAGGAAATTTTTCACAGGCAGAAGATTTTGCCTACCGGTTTTTGGCAATTTCTCCGAATAATCCGGCCGGTCGAAAACTATTGGCAACCATGAAATTGCAAAGTGGCGATAGTGTTGAGGCAGAGGCGTTGATAAGGCCTGTTGTCGCTATGGATGGTCAGGATGTTAATGCACTAAACCTATTGGCTAGCGCATTGCTTAAGCAGGGTAAAACTGACGAGGGGATAGCGCTCTTAACTAAAGTTACTCAATTACAGCCAAACTCTCCTGAAGCTAGGACTCGTCTGGGTGCCGGCTTATTGGCGAGTGGTGAGGTTTCCCATGGTTTAGAACACATTGAAGCCGCTTTGAAGTTGGACCCCTCATTTCAGCAAGCTGACCTGCTGTTGGTATCAGCATTTCTAAGACAAAGAGATTTCGATGGTGCTTTAAAGGCTGTTGATCAATTTGAAAAGAAAAATCCGGATAGTTCCATCCCTCATAATTTGCGTGGCCAGGTTTATATGGCTGCTGACAGGACGAGTGATGCGAAAATTGCATTTGAAAAAGCGTTGGAAATTTCTCCTGGAGATCTGTCTGTTATCCAGAATCTTGCTTTTTTAGCGATTCAGGATAAAGACTTGAGCTTAGCCCACAGCTATTATCTTAAAGCTTTAGAGCATCACACAGACTATCTGCCTGTTATGTTGAAGCTTGCGGCTTTAGCAGATATACAGGGAAATACGGATGAAATGGTCAAATGGTTAGAGCAGGCAATGGCCGCACACCCGAAAGAGGTGCAGCCTAGAGTAATGTTGTCCCGCTACTATTTGAGCCGAGGTAAGCCAGAGCAGGTTCCTATTTTGATTGGTGGGCTGGAATCATCGCTCAAAAAGCAACCGGATGTTCTTAATGTTGTTGGTTTATCTCATTTACAGCGAAATGAATTTCTCGATGCAAAAGCTGTTTTTGGGCAATTGTCCCCACTACGCAGAGATGCCCCTCAGCCTCATCATCATATGGGTCTTGCACTTTTGGGCCTGGGTGAGAAAGAGGATGCAAAAACAGAGTTTGAGAAAGCATTGGAGATTTCTCCTTCCTATATAGAGCCTCGGATAGAACTGATTCGATTGCTGTTACAGCGTTCGGATAAAGATGCTGTTCTAGAGAACTTGGCTATTTTGAAAGAATTGTCACCAGAGCACCCAGAAGTTATTCAATTGGATGCGGTTCGTGCTCGGTTGGATGGCAATCAAAAAGAAGCTTTGGTGTTAACCCAATCTGCTTTTGATAAGGCACCTACCACCCGAAATATGCTGGTGTTAGCACAACAAAATTGGAGTATGGGTAAGAAAGTAGAGGCTGAAAATATACTAGATAATTGGCTGAAAGAGCACCCAAAAGATGTATTGGCTCACCTGGAGTTGGCTGATATGTATTTGGGGCAGGGTGAGGAGGTTAAAGCGGGTAATGAATATAGTAAGGTTTTAGATCTTCAAAATAATAACCCGTTAGCTTTAAATAATTTAGCCTGGTTGTTGCGCGATAAAAAAACAAAACAAGCATTAGAATATGCTGAGCGTGCTGTTGAGCATAGCCAAGAGTCACCTTTGGCGTTAGATACGCTCGCTGTTGTTCTACTTAAAAATGATGAGTTAACTAGAGCGCAGCGCACTATTGAGCGAGCGATGAAGAAAAATTCAACGAATCCTTCTATCAAGTATCACAGTGCCATGATTAACGCAGCTGCTGGCGATAAGGCCAAGGCAAAAAAAGAATTAATAGAACTTTTATCTGAAAAGGATGATTTCCCTGAAAGAAAAGAAGCAGAGCAGCTGTTAAAGCAGCTCTAACAATAACTATTATTGGTCATACATTTTATAGAGTAAGAAAAAACCAGCCAATTCGGCTGGTTTTTTTAGGGTCTTGGGGTGGCCAGTTTGGGTGAGGGGATTTTTCTACGAAAGATGAGTATCAATAGAGCTGGAAGTAACAGTAAGTCAAAAATTAAAGCAGCGAGTAGGCCCACGCTAGTTAACGCGCCAAAGTGACCCATAGGTACAAAAGCACTGGCAAGTAATAAAAGGAATTGAGAGCAAAGAATGAGGGTGGTCGTCATGACTGCTCGACCTGCTTGATGGTAGGTTCGTGCCAAGGCAAAAACGGGATGAATACCGCTTCTAACTCGATGGATAAATCCGTGGTAAATATGGATGGTATCATCAATCGCAATCCCCACTGCAACACTGGCAATCATTGCCGTCGCCATATCAAGCCATATGCCTAGCGCGCCCATAATAATAAAAATAAGCAAGACGGGTGATAGGTTAGGGATCATACAAATCAAAGTATCTTTGACCGAACGCCACAGTGCCAGCATGAGCAGAAATATAAGCAGCAGTGCTCCGCCAAGACTGTAAATTTGTCCTTTAATTAGTAATGTTTCTTGATCGGCAAATAAACGACCTGCTCCCGTTATTGTCCACTCAGATTTAGTGGGTGGGTTTTTGATAAGAAATTGTTCGATTCTCTCCATCAGGTTGCTGATTTGATTTGCGCCATGGACATTAACATTCATGGCTACTCTGGCCTGTTGGTAATCCTCGCCAATAAAATCGAACATGTCCTTACCGTCATAGACAAATAGGTATTGGCTGATGAGATCAGAATTATCTGGAATGGTTAAAAATTCATTTTGTTGTGCATGAAAGCCCCAGTTCATTTCTTCTATAAAATCAGCAACAGAAATGGTTTTATCTACCTCGGGTTGTTTTTCGAGCCAAAGTTGAAGGTCTTTCAAGTAGCGAAGATATTCGGGCTGGATTAACGTGTCAGGCTCATCAGCTTGAAAAATAATTTCCAAGGGTGTTGTCCCCACCAGTTTTTCTTCAACGTGATCTGTTGCGATTCTGAGCGGGTGAGTGGGTAGAAAAAATTCCTGAATATTTGTTTCAACCTGTACTTTGAATATGTATGGAGCGGTTAAAGAAAGCATAATAAAAACAGTGCATATAACCCATAAAGGGTATCTTATCCCCAGATGAAAGAGTTTATTTACCAGGGTATCCATCAACGCTAACCCAGATTTTCGGCTTGGCCAATGGTGAGTATCAAAACGCGAAAAGATGGGGGGAAGTACGTGGATAACAATCAGGTATATCAGTAAAACACCGACAGCTGCCGTGAGTCCAAAAACGCTAATGGGTGGAATTGGGCTGAGTCCTAGGGAAGCCAGGCCAGCCGATGTCGTCAGTGCGCTAAATAAGGCTGGTCTCCGAATTTCTTCAAGAGCTGCTTGTACCCGCTCTCGTCCTGAAAAACCTCTCTTGGAAGCGTAGTGGAGGGCATTAAACAAATGAACCAATGCCGCGATAGTTAATGCAGATAAGAGCGGCGGAATAATACCCGAGATAGAGTTAAAGGGTTGTTGGAATAAAACATAAAATGCGATGGTTGAGCTGACAACAGCACCTGTTGTGACACCGGTAACAATTACCGCAATGACGCGGTGGAACAACCACCAAATCAGCAGTAGTCCGACAACAACTGTGGCTGGAATAAAAATCATGTTATCCCTGAGAATTGCTCTCATTTGTGCCACATCTGTGGCAATTTCGCCGGCCATGACGGAGAGATAGCCATCAAGCTTATGTGCTTTCACAATGCTCAGAATTTCTTCTTCCAGTGCAAGGTGTCGAATGCTGTCATTCAGGGCTTGGGGGATAATGACCATGGCTATGGCTGAGCCATCTTCTGCTACCAATGAGTTTCTTGCAAAACGATCAGAAATGACGTGTTCCAGTCGCTCTTTAGGCAGAGACTCTTCTAATACATCCACGTCGATTAAGGGTGCAACCAGAAAACCATCATCTGAACCGCTGATATGGTCCTGACGAGTTAGGCTGATCACGTCATCAATTAATTCGTGCTGATCGAAAGATTCTCCAAGTTCATGGTAGGCCTTTAAGAAGCCGTCGGAAAAAAGTGCGACGCCCTCGAACAACAGGATAATGACCTCATCGTCTGGAAAGACTTGGCGTATCTGGTTGTCAAAAACGACTGATGGTTCGTCTGAGGGTAAGAATGTTTTTGGGGCGTTATTGATGTTGAGGTTGGGTAAAAGAACATTGGGTAAAATAGCGACAACAAGTAGGCAAAAAAAGCTGAAATAAAGCTTCCAGGGCAATCTGGAAATTCGACCGGTTAACTTTAGGTCATCTTCTGTGAACAACTGAAGCTCTACAATATTCTCACCGTCGACGTGACGATGGCAGGCATGTAATTCAGCTTTTTTTTCAGTGCCTGCCTTTTGTTGGATCTGTACCTCAGCTTTGGGGATATTTTTGTCGTGGTTTGCCCCTAGTTTGGCTTTGTTGAGGTAATCTCGAAGCTGATGCTTACTCAACCCTTTTATTACATCCATTAGTGGGGTTGATATGATATCGCTCGGATCGTCGTACCCTAAACGTGAAGCAAAAGCGCTATTGGCAAAGACAATAATACCGTCATCCAGAATAGCCATGGCTTTACGCTCATTGGCTAATTTCTGGCGGTATTGTGAAGGCCCTTTATTAATAGCTGTATTCCATATAGCAGCACCCTTTGGTGAATAAATTCACACTAAAATAGTGACTAGAATGATACTCTCCATCCCAAGGTTACAATGGAGTTGTCCTGATAAAACCCTCCTGGTGTGCCTTTATCTCCATCAAAAAAGTGTAGTTCAAGATAGAGTTCTTGGGACTCCCAGCCGATGAAGGCAATTTCGGGATTCAGGTAGACGTCTTTTTCATCCAGTCCCACATAAAAGCGGGTTTTTGCCCTCCAGCGATTGTTAGCAAACGGAACTTCATAGGTACCGTTAAAGGTATACGATTCTGCACGATCGATCACAAGGGGGGCGCGCATCAGTTTTGTACCTGTGAGCTGAAGGTTTAATCGACTATCGCCATCACCGGGAAATAGCTCCAGTGCAGCACCCCAATTGACACTTTTAACGGTGGTATAGATGCCGTTCTTTTGGGTAACGGGTGTATCGCTTAACCAGGAGGCTTCAAACTTCACTGTTCCACCCAAGGCCTCAAATCCCACGTCACCACCGATGATCCAAGTTCTTGGGTATTCGCCCTCAATAGTATTCGTTGCAGGGTTATAGCTGAAGTAGGGGAGTGTTTGACGCCCTTTTTGGACGGACAGAGCGTAATCCAGAGTGGAGCCAATACTGCTGAAGCGTAGACCAAATCCACCTTCAGAGTCAGGTGTGTTTTCCCGTATGGGGGCATTTTTTACCACAGCTTCTATAGCTGCATTGGTTTCCAAGCCGAGAATTTCCCCCGATTGACGATTAACGGGATACCAAGTGCTATCTTTGTCTGGAAGTTGCGCTTCTCTAAAATCAGGATAAAGCACTAGATCAAGTTTTTTATCGCCAAAAAAATGTTCCAGCCTGAGAGCAAGTGAGGCTAATCGTCTATCCTCAAGGTCATCAATAATAAAACGTCTCAAGTCTTGGGTGCTGAGCCGGTCAGTGGGAGGGAATTCGTCGATACGTCCCCACAGAATTTTTTGTGCCCCAAGGGTGACGGTAGACTTCTTTCCTTTGTAGCGGAGGTAGGTTTCATCATAGTCGAGATCAATTTCTCCCCAATCATCGCGTCCAGCTTCAAAATAACCATCGGCACGTGCGGATATTTTCACCTCCCACTCGGGAGACGGAGACCAGTCAAATGTGGCAAGGCCATGGCCATAGCCCTGGTAATTTTTTCCTGAATGACTCTGGGTAAAGAGACCATATTCAACCCAGAGACGATCCACTTTCAAACTTGGAGTAGAGGCAATAATGGGTGTTTGACTGAAAGAAGGCTGCTCGTAATCATCGCTCTCATCAATTGACATCATGTTGGAGTCTTCATCCTCCGGGGCTAAATAAACATCGACGTCATCGATAGTGCCAGAGTTGTCTTCTTCAATAGTGAGAAGTTCCTCCTCATCATCTTCGAACAGTTCCAGTAAGTTATCTTCCTCCGATTCATCCATAATCAACAGTTCGCTATCGTCATCCTCAATCATCAAGACATCATCATCTGCTTGGCTAGCCGAACAAAAGTGAAGTGCCAGTAGAGTGAAAATGGTCGATGTGATTTTGTACTGAATGGGTCTCATCTAGTCTATTCCTTTAATTTTCTTCCCCTTGGGGGCGAAATGGTATTTCTCGGCTATCATCCGATAAACCCCTTTGGCTGAACAGTGTATCGGGTATGCCCTGATCATACTTTATGTGGGTGGTGGCTAACTTGGTACTGTGTCCTGTTTTTAAGTTATACATGGTGCTATCAAATATCGTCCAGTAACCCTGCACTTTTTTTATTTTTCTCGCTTTTAATCGTTTGATAGGCTTTGTCTTATTGTTTTCATAGTAATCAATACGCAAGGGAATGAATATCCTAGGGTGAATGCAGCTAATACGTTTTGAATAGATAGAATTGGTCTTTTTTACGGGGATACTTTCGAGCAGGGTACATCCGATGCCACTGACTTTATCCTTTCCAAGAATGCGATGATTATCCATATTCACTTCGCGGTCCGTCAAATCCTCATATTGAAAGTCTGATCCTACAAAGCGGCCACCTTTTCGTGAAGAAGAAATGCGGCGGACTCTGTCTAATGCGGGAAGGTAGAGCCATTGGTCACTTTCGTCACCAGTGTAATCTTTGGTGAGTAATCCAGTTTTTTCTACATTATTGGGTTTAATAAAACGCAGCAGAGTCCAGCGTTCAGCAGCCCCCTTATCTTTTGCATAGCTGTAAAGGATTCGTTGTTTGGGTTTTTTCCCTTTGCGGGCAAGCAGCATTTCTACCCTTGAGCTGGCATCACCACTTGTTGATTGATCGTAGACGGCTTGGGCAAGTCTGTCTCCATCAAAAGCACTGGCGGGTGGTTCTGATGAGGCGTGCGTGACACTGAAAACAGACGACACCAGTGCTGCTACGCATAGATAGTTGTAATACGAGAGGGCCATTTTGGCAGTACTCACTCCATCGCCCCTGATGGGCTAGTACAGACCATTCTATCTGGCAAACTGATTTACTCAAACTCTGGTTTAAAGAGTTGCGACGTTTGGAGCATATATTTTTCTTTTGAGGGGTAAAACCTAGGTATTTTTTTGGGGCGAGGGTTCTCCTTTTGGCGATATTTGCCCGGAATCTGGTGCTGTGAGGCCGGTTTCTATCCACAGACGGTACTCTGGGAATGCCTCACAAACAGCAACAATATGGTCTTCGTTAACCTTTTGTTTGGCATAGCGTACATTTCGCCAGGTATCACGATCAATACCGGTTTTGTCTTCCAGTTTATTGGGCATGCCCCTAATTTCTAAAAGTCCTCGGACCCGATCACCAATATTCATAAAATATAAATAATACTCTGTACTATTAACATAAAATTTGTGATAACGTGTAATTGTTACAATATATGTTGTTGTGTGTTTTTGATTCTATTTGACGCAGTGATAAATCACAAATGGAACTTGATAAAAAAATAAATCTTGTCGCTATTCCTCCGCTTCTTTCACAGGTGCGTTTTGCGGAACTTGTTGGAAAAGAACCTAAAACCATTCGCTCCTGGGTCATCACCAAAGCCATACCTACTGTCAAAGTAGGTGGATCTCGAATGATTAATATCGAACAGTTGAGAAATGATCTGGGGGTGGGAAAGAAAACGTTTATAGCGGGCGATTATCAGGATGATTGAAATCTTCGGTTGCTGTGGCCTACGATAGAAGGCTAGAAAAATGGAGAAAATACTAATATGGATGTTATGGAATTGTTTTTTGTTATCGCGGCTTTTTATATTGTAGTTTTTCTTATTTCGGATAAATATGTGTTGCCGAAATTAGATAGATATTTGGATTACCGTAATAGTTTACGTAATAAAAAATCCAATAAAAGGTAAGGTGGCATGAGTTTTTATCATGAAGTTATCTGTCAGAAGAAGAATGTCTTGCTGATTAAAAAAATTGATAGGAGTAAAAAAAAGCCATTATAGAAGCCCTTTTAAATAGGGCCGCTATGGTTTGATTTGAATTAGGAGTTCTAGTGGACATTTTAAAAATTATCAAAACAGCAATCGTGTTGATACAAAGTAAGACAGGTATTCCTCTGATCAAGCCAATGATAACGGGGAAACGGAAAATTCCAGCCACAAAAAAATGGTGAAAACCACAATCGAGAAAGATAGTGGCAGAGAGAGCAGCGACGGTGAAAAGAACTAGCAGTATCAGCGAAATAAAGAAGATGTCGGGTCAAGGAGTTCGGGCATGCTAATGCATATCGAACAGGTATTCGATAAAGCCGCCGTAAAAAATTACCGGCAGCAACTCGATAGTGCCCAGTGACGGGATGGAAAAATAACGGCAGGCGACCAAGTTTTTCACGTTAAAAATAACCAGCAAGTTGAAAATTTTAGCAATATTGCACTAAAGCTGGGTCAGTCAATCTTGCAAACCCTGCCTGCCCACCCGGTGTTTATTTCTGCCGCATTACCAAAAAAAATATTCTCTCCAAAATTCAACCGCTACAGGGCTGGCGGTCATTACGGTCTACACGTCGATAACGCTATTATGCATTTGCCAGACCACCAGTAATGCGTACAGACATTTCTGCCATCCTGTTCCTATCCGAACCTGATGAATATGAAGGTGGCGAATTAATTATCGAAACCGACTACGGTATACAGGAGGTAAAGCTGAACGCAGGCGTCATGATCCTTTATCCTGCGACAAGTCTTCACGAGGTGAGACCAGTCACTGATGGGGTCAGGGTTTGTTCCTTCTTTTGGGTGGAAAGCATGATCCGTGGGAGTCAACAACGAGAAATTCTTTACGATCTTGATCAGAGTATACAGGTGCTTAGTGTCGAGAGAGGTTCTGACGACCCTGAAGTTAGGCGCTTAGCTGGTATCTATCACAACCTGATAAGACGTTGGACTACCAGCTAAAAATATTAGTCTCTAAAAGTGCTGATTAAACACTGCTTAAGCGAACATTTAGTGTGTTAAGTAACAACTTTTTGACACAGTCATTTTTTTAAATAGTTTTTTAGTGGTAAAAAACAACCTTAGATAGATGAACATATACGAGATCATATGTCCTGAATTTCAGGCATCACGTTTCCATAATTGACCTAACAGAAAAATAATTAATAAACCCGCTAGTATGCCTGGCAAGCCTTCATAGACGACTGTATGTAGGCCAGCAATACGCCACGCAACAGATGTAATAAAACCTACGATAACGGCAATGATGCTAACGTACTGAGATGGTCTCCGTCCAATTGCCAATACAATCAATAAAGGCGCAAAAGCACTAGCTAATCCAGACCATGCCATGATCACCATGTTAAATACGCTTTGATTATTTACTAAAGCCAGCCCTAACGCGCATAGAGTAATTAATATGGTTGTAATTTTGAGTAAATAGGTACGTTCAATATTGTGTGGGAACAGGTCGTGAGTAATAGTAGATGAACAACTTAACACCAATGAATCTGTAGTTGAAATAGTCGCCGCAAAAATACCCGCCAACACCAAACCTACCAGTACCGGTGATAATAATTGTTGCGCCATAATGGGTAGTGCCAGTTCAGCATCAAATTTCCCCGTATCAGCCAGATATACGCGAGATAACATTCCTACTCCAATCGCGGCACTGTAAAATACGATAAACGATAAGTAATACCAGATTTTAGCGCGGCGCATATTCTGTAAATTATTCAGCGTCATAAAACGCACCATAATATGTGGCTGGCCAATCACAGATAAACCAGCAAATAACCAACTGACGATGAAGAGTGTTCCACCAGCAATACCGGGTGCGACAAGATCCTTGGGAAACCAGTTCATATACCCATCAACTTGATGCATTTGTGTAAGTGTTCTATCAACCCCTCCTAAAGAATGGATGGCAGACCACAGCAGTAGGCACATGGACACAATCATCACTATTGACTGTGCCGCATCAGTCCAAATGGATGCGCGTATGCCACCGGCGACACAATAAATAGCGACGATTACGGCCCCTATAACGGCGCCATACCATAGTGGCCATTCAAACAATACATGTAATGCTTTGCTCCCAGCCACTAGTTGTGCGCTGGCGTAAACTAGTAAAAAACACAAAGATAGAAGCCCCATAACCCGCTGTAATTGTTCATTATTTTCGCCATGCCAGTGACTGATCACTCCGGCATAACTGACTTCACCGGATTCTGTGGTTGCCTTATTCAAGCGTGCGTGTATATAGAGTGAGGCGAGAAAATCGCCAGTTATCCATCCAATCATTAGCCAAACTGAGGCCAGTCCGGTGACATAGGTATAACCAATCACTCCGATAAACATATACCCACTGTTATTGGTGGCTACGGCCGATAGCCCTACAAGCCAAGGTTTAACACTGGCACTTGCCAGATAATAATCTTCTTTAGTGTTACGGCTTTTGAATGTTGAAGAAATTCCGATTAAGGTAAACAGCACTAAAAAGAAAACAAACGAAATAATCATTATTTTTTGTTTTGATTGTTAATTTACTTAATAAGGTAACATAGCGAAAAAAAACTGACAGCCCAAATTTATTATTCCTAATGGCTTAATCGAAAGGATAGAAGAAAAGCATAATCAGCCACGAGGCTATTTATGACGCGCATTGATTCAACCAGCACCTTTCAATGAAATCAAAAATATCCTCAATAGACTTGTCTAAATATGCAAAAACTATCAGTAAAACATATAGACAGCTATAGAAGGCTATTGCGTATTTATTCTTAGGTATAAAAGGGTTAAAGCTGAAATTTTTCATGAAATATGGTTTCTTGTCACTTAACTGTACAAAAAGGATAATGCTTTGATGGCAATAGCAAATAATGAAAAAAAATTGATTAAAATCAGTGGCGTTATCTTGCTGGGGCTTGTGATTGTTTTATGGGCTGTTCCAGCCGATGTGCCGGACTTCACCGAATACGAAGCGGGTACTGAACGCAAAGAAGTGTTTCTTAATTATTTCTTGCCGCTGATCGAAGAGCATAATACTGCCATCCTTAAATCACGTGAGCAAATAAGTGATTGGAGCCAGGATAGGGATAATATCGGCTGGTGGGGACGTCTTCAGTTGGAAAGTCTTCTAGCAACCTACCAAGTGGATAACTTTGACGTTAATAGCGACGAGGACTGGGCCACCTTGCTTCGTCGAGTTGACGCGGTGCCAGTTTCACTTGCTCTTGCGCAGGCCGCCAATGAAAGTGCATGGGGCACTTCCCGCTTTGGTCGCGAAGGATACAATTATTATGGGCAATGGTGCTACAAACAAGGCTGCGGTCTCGTACCCCGGAAACGTGGAATGGGAGATGATCACGAGGTTGAAGTGTTCACTTCTCCCGAGGACTCTGTTGAAAGTTATCTGCGTAATCTCAATAGCAATAAAGCTTACACCTCATTACGCGAGATCCGTGCAAGACTGAGAGCCGCAGATAAACCCATCACCGGCATCGAGCTGGCTAGGGGGCTTGGTAAATACTCACAGAGAGGCGACGACTACATAAATGAGCTGCGTTCTATCATTCGACAGAATGATTTACTGCAACACGATGTAAAGAATTAGTATTACAATTTTCAAATAATAATAAATACAAGAGGTCGCTTTGTTGACTACTTAGATTAAGTATGCCGATCTATGGTATTGTTTTATGTTCAAGCTAAACCTTCTAGCAAGGAGGTTTAGCTTGAACATAACTATTAACTTCTATAGCTCTTTTAACTTACATGACAAATCATTGCATTTTTCAGCCTGATTACTGGGTTACTTGCCCCTTACCTGAGCGTTAATTGTCTTAATCCATAGGGGAGTGGGTACTTAAATTGGAAAATATGCATTAGCGCCATCATTGGCAACCACTTAGAATTGGCAACCACTTAGAGATCGAACTAGAATTCACGATCATCAGCATTGCCTCATTACACATTGAATAGGATACAAGCATGGCCAAAGGTATTATAAAACGTTACGATTTTCGCAAAGGCTTCGGCTTTATTGCCGACGACAAAAATGGTGAAGACTTCTTTTTCCACAAAAGTGAATGGCAAGGTGATGGCCCTATTCGCCAGGGTTTAGCCGTTCAATTCGTCGACACAGATTCAGATAAAGGCCCTCAGGCTGAATCCGTTATTCCTTTAGACGGTGGTAGCAGTAAATCTTCTAGCAATAGCAAATCTGTCGCTAAACCTGCTTCTTTAGAAAATCGCGTAGCGTCTCTAGAAAACTCTATCGGTATCTGGAAAGTTTTGAGCTTTTTAGCACTTGCTGGTGTTATTGCTCTAGCGGTTGACAAGTTCATACTGTAAGTGCTGACCTCCAACAAAAAAACCAGCACGGGTAAACCTGATTATAAGAAAGAAATGATAAGGAAATTATGCGTGTTTTTACGTTGCCAGTTAAGAGAAAAGGCCGATATTCTAAAGGTGAAATATACGTAGATCTTATGTGATAAACAAAAATGAAATAAGTTGCAGGCTGCTTAAACTGTCTATCTAGTAGCTAATTCAAAGGTTATCTATGACCAAACGATATACATCGCAAGCAGTCCTGCAATTTTGTCAAAATAGTTTAAAAAATGTGTCTCTATGACGGTCAGAATGAGCGATTTTTAGAGTATCGTGATGAGCTATTGTCATGGGTAGTGTCAATTGTGTCTATCTTTTCTGTAAGGAGTTAATGATAGATAGTTATACAGTTTTTTTTCAGTCTTAAAAAAAGCGCCAAAATTATTGGCGCCCAGTACAAACCTAGCTTTTTTTCTTTCTTGGTTTTACCTCATTGTCTTTATTTGATTCTTTTTTTAATTTACGTTTTTCTTTTAACGACATTATTGGTTTCTTCTTTTCATTTTTCGGCATCTTATTACCTAACAATAAATAGTAGATTAAGTTACTTGTATTTTTTTTAAAAATTACAATCCATAAAAACAAAGCAAGTCAATCACCTCCTTAATGATGATTTGTTAGTTCATATTTTTTATAACTTTTTTTTCTGCCTTCTTGAAAATCATGAAACGCTTCTCCATTCGTAGCAATTAGAGGAGTTCCAGATGGGGGAAGCAGCAGAATGACAGAGTTTAAGCAGTGTTTTGTCTTGTGGAATCATGGTAGCAGTCGGCTCTTTTAAGTGGATATGTCGCAAATAAGCACTTTATCCAATGCGAATAAATATCAACCATAAAACGGTTTTAATTAAAATTTAGTTAGTGTTTTTAGCTGTAATCTGTAAAAGACAGACGAGCGCAGAAATGCGCTCACTTAAGAGGGGAATTTAAGGACGAGGCTCCCTATGAAAAAAATATAATGAAGGAATGCAGTTGAAGTTTTCATTGCTCAAATATAACAGCTTAAATATTAACTTCAAGCCTATCCAAAATTGTTTTTAAACAAGATGTGGTAGCCAATTTCAAAAAAAATGGCAGCTCGTAAGAACCATAAATTTACAAGTATAAAATGTCGTCGCCAATGGGGTAAGCATCCGGAGTTTGTGTTTGCTTATACCTCGGGGAAACCGGTAGATCGCATCAATACGAAGGTTTGGCGTCGAGCACGAGAGGAGATAGGAATTCCTCAGGTACGAGTGCATGACTTGAAGCATACTTTTGGTAGGCGGTTACGTGCCGAAGGGGTGAGTCATGAGACGCGACCGGTATTGTTGGGCCATAAGAATGGACAGATCACTACGCATTATTCTGCGGCTGAAGTTGGAGAGTTGCTCGGTGCTGTAGAGAAGGTGAGTTGGTCTGGAAGCTCTACACCGGCTGTGACGTTATGAGGATGAGGAGTGAAAACTCCCGCAATTTTCCCACAATTGGGCGAAGAGGGAGCAGGAAAGCGGTTTGAAAAGCCGGTAACCTATTGATTTGTATGGTAGCTACAGGTGGACTTGAACCACCGACCCCAGCATTATGAATTCGTAGCTATATCAGTAACTTATTGTTTTTATTAACCATTGATGCGTTCGCTCACAGCACATTTGCATCACAACGCATAACAATGTGGGACTATCTCCCGCAAAACCCCCGCAGATTCTTTAATCATATCTCCAGTGATCACGCGACTTTGTTCAAAAAATAAATTGTACAATAATAATGAACATGATATTTTTGTGAACATGCGTAAAGTTGATGCAGTGTTTAATGTGCGAATGATATGAATAGGTTGGTGACAGAATACGACATACTAGATGCAGCCGTTGGTGCCATTTATCGTGAGGCGGGTTTGCGCTTGAATATTGTTGGACGTGAAGTTAGGGTCGGGGATAAGTGCATAGATGCAATTATCCAAGTGACAGACAACAGCGTTAGATTGATTGCCGAAGTTAAGAAATGGGCACCTCAGGTCAATCTTGGAGCTGTTATCAATCATATCAAAAATGTTGCTGAGCCGGGTTGTGGCTTGTTTGTGGCCGATTATATAAACCCAAATATGGCTGAGCGATTAAAAGAGGCTGAGATCCAATTTATCGATACCGCAGGTAATGCGTATATCAATCAACGGCCAGTTTACATCTATATCAAGGGCAACAAACAGCAACAAGCTATTGCTGTAAAAGAAAAGGTTAAAACCGGTAAAGCCTTTCAGCCAACTGGAATGAAAGTAGTCTTTGCTTTTCTCAAAAATAAAAAGCTTATCAACGCGCCATATCGAGAAATAGCTGATCAGGCGGGGGTGGCATTAGGTACGGTAGGTTGGGTTATCCGTGACTTAATAGCGCAGGGCTTATTGCTTGAGGGTATTAACAAAAATAAACGAGAACTGACCGATTTTAATCTTCTGCTAGAAAAATGGATAGAGGCTTATCCCCACAAGCTGAAGGCAAAGCAGAAAATAGGTACATTCACTACCGATAATACTGATTGGTGGAAAGCCATCAATCCTGAGCAATTTGATGCCCAGTGGGGTGGAGAGATTGCGGCGGCAAAATATACCAACTACCTTAATCCAAAACAGGGAGTGGTCTATATCAAAAAAGCCAACATGGCGAAATTCCTTCAAAAGGCGCGACTAAGAAAGCTTGAAGTCCATGAAAGACCTGATATTCAAATTGAGCTGATAGAGCCATTTTGGAAAGAGGTGAAAGAAAAGGAAAATACTAAACAAAGCGGGTTAGCACACCCCATTATTACCTATGCTGATTTGATAGAAACCGGCGATACACGCAACCTAGATACAGCGAATAGACTCCGTGAAAAATACTTACGTTAATATTACTGGTCAGCTTCCGATGGGGGTGGTCAAACTATATACCGATATAAGTGAACACGCCGAAGACTTGGCTATCAATTTTATGGTCGTAGGAGCAATGGCTAGGGATCTAGTGTTTGTTCATGGATACGGTTCTACTATAGAACGTGGTACTAGGGATGTAGATTTTGGTATTAATGTGGCCGGTTGGGGCGAATTTCACGCACTAAGAGACAGCTTACTACAAGTCGGTTACCAACCAGATGAACACAAAATTTACCGGTTGACCTGTAGGGATGAAAAAGGACTGCCTTGGGAAATTGACATAGTACCCTTTGGCGAAATTGCAGATGACGATAGCAGTATACAGTGGCCACCCGAACAGAGTTTTTCTATGAGTGTGCTTGGATTTTCAGAGGCATTTGAACATGTATTGAGTGTTCAAATTAGCGAAGATCCAGAGATAGTTATTCCCGTTGCATCTCCTGCGGGAATTTGCCTCCTCAAGCTAGTTGCGTGGCTGGATAGAGAGATTGAACTGAGGGCAAAAGACGCGACAGATTTTAGCTATCTGATTCAAAGTTACAGCAAAATTCCTGAAATATTAGAGGCCTTATATGAAGATGGTTATATGGAGTCGCAGGAGTGGGGCGAGACGAAAGCGAGCGCTATGAAGCTTGGGATCGACACCGCTGACATTGCGTCTTCTGAGACGATAGAATTTCTAAGCGAAAAGTTGTTTAACCAGCCTGCGAAAGTAGAGCAGTTTGTGAGGGATATGGGGCGTAGGGGTGGAAGCGGGTTAGCTCAAAATGCAGAATGGTTCGATATCTTTATGGAAGCTATTTTGAAGGGTGATTTGAACAGTTAGGCTAAATAAATCGATAATACTAAGAAAGCTGGGATATATAAAAGCAAAAGGGAAAGAGGTCATGTCGCCCACAGACAAATTAGAAACTGAAACCCGTGAAGACATCGATGCAAAATTGATTTCGGCCGGCTGGCTCATTCAAGATAAAAAAGCCATTAACCTCACCTCTGGTGAGCAGAGCATCCACGGCATCGCCGTGCGAGAGATGGACACGGATACAGGCCCAGCCGACTACATGCTCTTCATCGCAGGCAAAGCCTGCGGCATCATCGAAGCCAAACGCGAAGGCGCAAGCTTAGGCCACGTCGCCGAACAATCCGGGCGTTATGCCACCTCCAACACCAAACACATACAACGCTGGGCGGCCAATGATGAACCCTTACCGTTCCTCTATGAAGCCACCAACCACGAAATCCGGTTCCGTGATGCGCGTGACCCAAAACCCAAGTCGCGCAACATATTCCACTTCCACAAGCCTGCAACCTTAAAAGACTGGCTAGAACAAGGCGACACCTTTCGCGCTCGGCTACAGCAACTCCCCGTACTCAATGAGAAGGGCCTGCGCGCCTGCCAAATCACCGCCGTCCATGGCATCGAAGCCTCACTCAAACAAGGTCACTCACGCGCCTTATTACAAATGGCCACTGGCGCGGGTAAAACCTTTACCGCCTGCACCCAGGTTTATCGCCTGGCCAAATTTGCCAAAGCCAAGCGCGTACTGTTTTTGGTTGATCGGGGCAACCTGGGTCGGCAGGCCCTCAAAGAATTCCAGCAATACACCACCCCAGACGATGGCCGCAAATTTACCGAACTCTACAACGCCCACATTCTCGGCCTCGGTGGCATTGGCGATGAAATTAAAGTCACCATCTCCACCATCCAGCGCATGTATTCCCAGCTCAGCGGTAAAGAGATAGACGAAGAGGTAGAAGAACACTCCGCCTATGAGATGGGTTTCGTCGCCGACAGCGCCCCCAGAGAAGTGCGTTACAACCCGGCCATTCCCATCGAAACCTTCGACGTTATTATCATCGATGAATGCCACCGCTCCATCTACAACCTGTGGAGCCAAGTGCTCGACTACTTTGATGCCTTCTTAATAGGGCTTACCGCAACCCCCACCAAAAAAACCATCGGCTACTTCCACCAAAACGTCGTCGCCGAATATACCCATGAAGACGCCGTTATCGACCGCGTTAACGTCGGTTACGATATCTACCGCATCAAAACCGAAATTTCCGAGCAGGGCGGCTTAATGGAGGCGGGCACCAACGTAGAAAAACGCGACCGCCTCACCAAACAAAAACGCTGGCAACTGTTAGACCAAGATGAAGAATATCGAAGTAAGCAGCTCGACCGCAGCGTGATCTCCCCCAACCAAATCCGCACCGTCATTCAGGCCTTTAAAGAGCGCTGCTTGCCCGAATGCTTCCCAGGCCGCGACTGGGTGCCCAAAACCCTATTCTTCGCCAAAGACGATGACCACGCCGACCGCATCGTCGATGCCATTCGTGAAGCCTTCGGTGAAGGCAACGACTTCTGCAAAAAAGTCACCTACAAAGTCGGCAAAAAAACCGCCGAAGATACCATTGCTGAATTTCGCACCAGCCCGCGCCTGCGCATTGCCGTTACTGTCGATATGATCGCCACCGGCACCGACATCAAACCGTTGGAATGCGTCGTCTTTATGCGCGACGTGCGTAGTCCCGCCTATTACGAACAAATGAAAGGCCGAGGCACCCGCGTGGTGGGCGACGATGTACTGAAAAAAGTCACACCCGACGCCCCCACCAAAACCCGCTTTGTACTGGTCGATGCCGTGGGCGTCACCGAAACTGACAAAACCGAAACCGCCAGTCTAGAGCGCAAACCCTCCGTCTCTACCCAAAAGCTCATGCAGCAAATCGCCATGGGTGATCGTAGCCCCGAAAGCCTGCAATCCCTCGGCAACCGCCTAATCCGTTTAGACAGCAAACTTACCAACGGCCAGCGCAAACAAATTAACAAGCAGCTGCATAGTGCTCTCGAACAAATGGGGGAGCCTGTCGAGGGCGCAAACCTTGCCCTAGTCGCCGGTAAACTCATCCACACCGCCAACCCCGATATCCTCGCTGAAAAGCTCAAAGCAAAGTACGGTACTGACGAGGTGAGTGAAGAAGAACGCAAAGCCGTTTACGAGGCTTTTTATGAAGAGATAGCTGATAACGCCATCAAACCCTTTCACAACCCCGATGTGCGCGAGCTAATCGAAACCCTGCGTCGCGATACCGAACAATTCATCGATATGGCTCCCGACGACATTATCGACGCCGGTTACGATGAAGAAAAAGCCAAAGGCCTAGTGCTACGCTACGAACAATTTATCAAAGACCACAAAAACGAACTCGACGCCATTCAGCTGATCTACGCCAAACCCTACACCCAGCGGCATTTAAGTTATCAGCAAATAGAAGACCTGGCCGACGAGATCAAACAACCCCCCTACAATATCGCACCACTCGATGTATGGAAGGCCTACGAGCAACTGGAAAAAGCCAAAGTCAAAGGCGTGCCCGCCAAAGAGCTGCTCACCAATATCGTTAGCCTCATCCGTTTTTCCACCGGCTTAAGTGACGTGCTAGAGCCATTCCCCGCTTTGGTGAATCAACGGTTTGATACATGGTTGGCTCAGTATGAAGTAGAGCAAGGAGCCTTCAGCGATGAAAAGAGAGTGTGGTTGCAACGTATCAAAGACCAAATCGCTAATAATGCCGAATTTGAAATGGATGATTTTGAAATGATACCGGCCTGTAAAGAGGAAGGTGGATTGTTAAAAGCGCAAAGCTTATTTGGCAAAGATTTACCTGTGATTGTGCAGGAACTTAATGGATATCTCATTGCATGAGTGAAGTAGCAGTAAATAATGAATTACCTGAAGGATGGGCAATGTCGGCGCTTGGCGAAGTGGCGCGTTTACTAAGAGGTGTTGGTTATAAAAAACCAGATGCTTCAGCAGAGCCTGAAGAAGGTAAGGTTCCAGTATTGCGAGCCAACAATATTGGTTACGGGTTGAACTTTGAAAAATTAGTATACCTGCCAGAGCATTTGGTTAAAGAAGAGCAGTTTATTAAAAAGGGGGACATTATTATTGCGATGTCTTCTGGTAGTAAGCATTTGGTTGGCAAAGCAGCGCAAGCTAACGAAGATTATAATGGCGGTTATGGTGCTTTTTGCGCGAACTTACGAGTCTTGGAGGGTGTGAATTCTAAGTATGTAGCTTATTTTTATTCCAGCCCAGAAAACCTTAGGCGAATATCGGCTGCATCAAGCGGCTCGAACATTAATAATGGGGCTGACCCAGATAACTAAGCCGTATTATCTTTAACCCATTGT